>Ga0187893_10002086_pt1 | contig 45248 bp, 24 predicted proteins | sample MA1701074metaG_FD_139574 | JGI IMG/M metagenome (GOLD analysis project Ga0187893, IMG submission 139574) | White microbial mat communities from a basaltic lava cave in the Kipuka Kanohina Cave System on the Island of Hawaii, USA - MA170107-4 metaG ... | reverse complement strand
TTTGTCCGATCAAGGTATGCGATTCTGGCGACTTTTCTTGCGTGGTTTGCGTATGTGGGAGGGATGCTGGCGCAGCAATACTACGGAGGATTGACGGGCACCGTAACCGATCCGTCTGGGGCCGTTCTGCCCAATGTCAGCGTCATGGTCACTAACCTGAACAAAGGCTCAGCCATCACGGTGGCAACGAATGAAGCTGGAATATTTCGCGCCGTGAACCTCGTGCCCGATTCCTATAAGGTCGAAGTTCAGGTTGCCGGATTCAAGCGGTTCAGCAGGGAGCCTCTGTTGGTAGAGACCAACCGAACCTTAACAGTAGACATCCCGCTGCAAATCGGAGAGGTCACTGACACGGTTGCGGTGACCGATGCACCTCCGGTCCTAGAAACGGAGTCTGCGAAGACGACCGCGACTCTCGAGGGGAGCATGGTCGCCAGGCTGCCGCTGGATTTGGGCGCGCGAGCTGACTTCCGAACATCCTTATTTAGATTACCAAACTCCGCATTTGGCGGCGGAGGAAGAATGATGATCAACGGCGCCAGGACTACGCAGGTGGCGTTCGATGAAGATGGAGTGCCTAACCGAAGCCCGGGCGGTGGAGGGATGCTGCACGAGAGCGCCATCAACGTGGAGTCCATTCAATCGTGGAAATACACTCTGGTCAATGCGAGCGCAGAGTCGCGGGCACCAGCCCAAGCTTCGCTACTGAGCAAGAGTGGAACCAACCAACTGCACGGTGTTCTCTATTGGGACACGCACCATTCCGTATTTGATGCCAACAACCACAACGCGCCTGCAGGATCCAAGATCGCCTTCACGAGGGACAACTATGAAGGCTTGAATGTGTCTGGGCCGGTTTTCATCCCAAAACTTTATGACGGTCGAAATCGAAGTTTCTTCATGTTCACCGTGGAGCTCTTACAAAAGCCAACGCATGGTGCAACTTTTGCCACTACTCCCACAGAGGCAATGCGGCGCGGCGATTTCTCAGATTTGCGCAATCCTGTCGGCCAACTGATACCGATCACGGATCCGCTGACGGGGCAGCCGTTTCCGAATAACATAATCCCGCCTAACCGCGTCTATGCCGGGGCGAAACCCTACCTCGATCGATTCTACCCGATACCCAATATTTCAACTCCGGTTCTGAACAATAACGCATTCGGTGAGTTTAACGAGACCAACCTCATTTCTCGCAGGTACGATTTCCGCTACGACCACGTCATCAGCGACAAGAATACGGCGTTCTTCAGGTTGTTCAGGTATCAAGATCCGCCTGGCAGGTATTTCAAGTTCTTTGGTTCTGACAAGAATCTCAGTCTGTTTGACTTTCACACTTATCAACTTAATGACACGCATACGTTTCGCCCAAACCTCCTGAACGAGTTTCGGTTTGCAATGTCCGACATTGTAAATACTCAGCGCGTCGGGGTGGAAGCGAAGCCGGTGCTTGACCTTTTGGGCATTCAGGGAATTCCACCGATTCTGTACACACCTGGCATTACCGGAATGCCGGCCATCACGATCACCGGAATCCAAATAATCGGCCAGTTTTCTCACCTCCGATCCTACAGCCGCTTGTGGGATATCTATGACAACGTCACCTTTAACCACAACCGGCATTCGATAAAGTTTGGAACGAACTTTCGGAAAGATAGCGATCTGACTGAAGCTTGGGACAAGCCGGGTACGTTCAGTTTCAACGGATTCTTCACCGGAACCGGAGTGGCAGACTTCATGCTCGGTTTGCCTGCCAATAGCATTCGTGCCTTTCCCCGAGCGGCGTTGGGACCAACACAACGCGGGTCGTGGTACGGCTCTTGGTACGCTCAGGACGACTTCAAAATTAGTCCTCGTCTCACACTGAACTTTGGGTTGCGTTGGGATGTCAACCTGCCGGGAGAAGAAACCCATGACCTGTACTATAACTTTGATCCAAAGACGGGAAACCTGGTGCTGCCGACTCAGGATGCCATCAACAGGGTTGTTCCCACGTTTCCCACAACCGTGAAAAGTGTCACTGCTGAGCAGGCAGGTTTTCCCAGCAGACTCCGAAACACGGACCTGAACAATTTCGCCCCTCGGCTAGGTCTGGCCTGGCGTCCCATCGGTGACAAGACAGTGATTCGCACTGCCTATGGCATTTACAACGACGGTTTAAGCTTGGGTCATATTCCCACCGGAGGACCGTGGGGCGGAGCCGAAACCTTTACGAATCGGCTGGAGAACGGAGCGCCTCTTTGGCAGTTTCCGGCGGCCTACCCGGCTGGCGTGGTTGGCGCGAGGCCGGGAACCGTCGGTGTTAGCGGGTTCGATCAAAATTTGAAGAACCCCTACGTACAACAGTGGAACCTGACAGTCGAGCGGCAGATCGAAGAGACTGTGGTCCGAGTTCAGTACGTGGGCACTAAATCCACACAACTCTATTGGTATCGGGATCTGAACTTGCCTGAGCCAAGTACAATCACTTTCTCAGATAGCCGCCGTCCCTTTCCTCAGTACGGTGCCATCAACATGAGGACCAATGGTGGGAACTCGACCTATCATGCAATGACCTTGGCGGCAGAGCGGCGCCTCAGGTACGGTATCACCTTCAATTCTTATTGGACGTGGTCCAGGCTGCTGACGGATAGCTACGAGAGTGGATCGGAAGTGAATGGACTGGATTTTGGAGGGACTCAGTGGATTCCGACCTTCCAGCGCGAAAAGTGGAAGGGAAGCGAGAACCACAATCCAAAACATCGGTGGACTACGATTTGGTATGCCGACTTGCCTTTCGGTAAAAACAAACGCCTAGGCAGCAATTGGAATTCGGTTACCGATTTCATTGCTGGAGGGTGGGCAACGAGTGGAATTCTCAACCTGCAATCAGGATGGTGGGTTTCTCCCTTCTACACCGGCGGCACAGACCCGGCTGGCATTGGCATCAATTCCGGAGTACTGGACCGTATCGCGGATGGCGTAAGAAGCAACAAGGATCTTCAACCTCGCGATTTCTTCTTCGATCCAGCAGCCTTTGTAATGCCCCCCAACAATGCTGGCCGCTTCGGAACCGCCGGCATGAATTTCATGCAGGAACCTTCGTGGTGGAGTTTTGACTTCGGAGTCCAAAAGACATTTCCGATCAAAGAACGCCTCCGCTTTGAGTTCCTCTGCAAGGTAAAAAATCTGTTTAATCATGGATTTTGGAGTCGACAGTCTACGGCTGGCGGTCTCAACTTTTCGAACCAAGCGACGTTCGGAACCATGGCCGGAGGGTACGAAGGGAGCCGTAATATCGGCTTTCAGGGACGCTTGGCTTGGTGACCCTCACACTGTTGGACGGTGCAGTCTTGTTACCTGCGCCGTCCAGCCCTCTGCCCTTGGGTGCTATGCATCCTTCGGGATTTGAAAGTCTGGATTTGAAACGGTTCCATCCTGGATCCAGTCTTAGGTTCATAGACAACCCCCATTAAAACATCATTTTAGGCCCGCAATAAGCTGGAAGGTGCGGCTAAGAGGAGTCATATGCACTTAAAGGTCACAAGAAGGCCCTGGAACCTATCTCTCTTTCCAGTGGTGGTTATAGGGTTCATCACCTGCTTGGAGTTGGCCGGCTATGCTCAAACCGTCAAGCGGATAAAATTGACCGCTGAAAACCCAAGCAGCATGAACCGCCACGCTTGGCCGATCACGCAGGGGATTCCTTTCGCCGATGGCGAGTTGGAGCGTGGATCGCGCGTTAGAGTCGTAGACAGCGATGGAAAAGCCCTGCCTGCTCAGTCGACCTCGCTGGCCACCTGGAACAAGGATCTCAAATATGTGAAGTGGTTGCTCATCGATTTCCAGGCAGATCTTCCCGCTGGAACGACCAAGGAACTATTCCTCGAATATGGCAGGGGCGTTGAATCTCCTAAGCCTGCTCAACCGGTCGCAGTGACGCGTGAGGAAAAGCTCATCACAATCGATACGGGTGCCTTGAGATTGGAAATTCGTCCGGATTCCCCCGATTTCCTGGCTGCTTGTATGGTCAAAACCAAGAGCGGCTGGCGCGATGTCTTTCGAGGCAAGCCAGGACCGCATCTTTACATGATTGGCGGCGATGGAGCGGTCTACGATTCGTATCGTGCCGCTCCTCGCCCGATAGTTAGTGTGGAAGACGAAGGGCCTTTGCGTGCCTCCGTTTGCGTGAAAGGCTATCACGCTTCGGCTGCCGGGCTCCGTCTGTGTCCTTACACGCTGCGGATACATGCGTATGCCGGAAAGAAAGAACTGCGCATGTCTCACACTTTCGTATTCGATCAGAATCCTGATGTCTTGGAGTTCCGTGAAGTAGGGATCAACTTTCCGCTGGACTTAGGCGCCGATCTGCGAATGGCCGTCGGCGGGGGAAAGCAATCTCACTGGGCGCAACGATGGAAACGCGCCGAGTTGTTGCAATCTTCCGATGTCGATTATCAAGTCACTCGCGATGGCGAAGTCTTCGCCAGGGGTGAGAAAACTCGGGGCTGGGCGAGCCTCACCGGCACTCAGGCATCTGCCTTCGTCGCGGTCCGTGACTTCTGGCAGCAATTTCCCAAAGGCTACGAGCTAACGCCAGAAGGCATCAAGGTACAGTTTTGGCCTGCCTCATCAAAGCAGAATTTGGTGTTCTCGACGCCCTGGAAGGAGCGACCGCTCTACTTCAATGGCTATTACGGAGATCCACCAGCCACGGCTGCGTCGCGAGATGAAGCGACCGTCAAGCTTCTTCTGGAGAAGTATCCTACAGCACCCCTCAATCTCAAAAGCTTCTTACCTAAGACCACCGAGGATCTGATTTGGATCGAGTCGATGGTCGACAAATACGCCCCAAACCGGCCGGCCTCTCACAATGATACTGGGACGGATGACGGCACGGGCGCTGCAAAGACTCATGAGTTTGTTCTGCGGTTAGGACCTGAGCCGCTGAGCGATGATCAGGCGGAAGCGCTGGCAACTCAAGTGCAGGACCATGTGATCGCACCGGCCGATCCTGCGTACATGGGCAGGACTCGTGCCGCCCGTGATGTGTTCGGCGGGCCAGATCCGCGCTTTGCTGAGTTAGATACCCTCCTCGACGGCGTTACAGAAAAAGTCGCCATCGAGCCCATGTACCGCAGCCGACTGTGGGGATTCTGGCGCTTTGGTTACATGGTGTGCTCCCACGCAGCTGGCCCGGGCCTCGCCTACCAGGTGCACTACGCCACCGATCCGGTGAAAGCCCTACGGCACACCGGTCCCTACAACAACGAAGACGATGACCCGATTTGGGGCTTATGGACGCAGTTTTTGAGAACTGGAAACCGGCGCTTCTTCCTGGCTGCCAGCGGCTTCAGCCGAGCGACGGGTGATGTGGGCATCACCCACGCCCATCCTTCCAAACCGGAAGCCGTCGGGCTGATGCACTACCATGGGGGCCACCAATGGATTGGTAGCCATAGCCCGTCACACACCATCAGTACCACTTTGTTCCTTCACTATTATCTGACCGGAGACCGGCGGATGCGCGAGATTGGCCTGGAGGTTGCGGACGGCGCTGTTCGCAATCAAGAGAAAGCCGGCATAATTTCAAACCGACGTAAGCGCCTCAATCGAGAGTTTGCCACCCCGCTGTTGTGTGTGCTGGAAGCCTACGTGGATAGCTGGGATAGAAAGTATGAAGATCTGGCCCGAAGGAGTTTGAACTGGTTCTTACGCACACAAGCAAAGCCGGGTTTGTTTCCCGAGAGCGTCTATACCCGTGGTGAGAAGGGAGACGAGGCGGTAATTTTGCCGACCAATCCACCCGAAGATCCCGTCTCACTCTCGGCAATGGTCTATCCGATTTTCTATGAAGGTTTGCGCCATTTTGACAGCCCCTTGCTCAGAAAAACTGTTTTGGCAGCGGCGGACTTCGTGATTGCGACCGGAGCATTAGGAGATCATCGCGCCACTTTCCTCTCTCTGGCTTATGAGTTAACGGGAGATCCACTCTACGCAGCCTACTGCAAGCAACTTATAGAGGAATACAAGGCCGGTGCGCGCAGTACCGTCGAACTAAAACACATCGCGCTCTTCTCGGGCATCCGAAACGGGCACATTGCCGCCCTCAAGGCAACTGCGGCTCGCGCCATGGACAAAGATCCCCAGAGCTTCGCGGAGGCCGAAAAACGGCTCAAGAAGTTAGTAGGAAGCGTTTCTCGGAAGCCTTCAGTATCCCAGTTTACCCCGCAGGAACGGAGTCTGGGGGTACCTGAGGGGTACGACAGCCCGTGTTCGTCGCTCTGCAAAGTTTCGAACTGACACCTAATATTCGACAACGAATGGGGGACACGATACGTCCAAACCGATTACCACTATCTCGGCTTTAGTTGCTAGCCTGCTCTTGACGGCTTGCCAGACCGTCTCTCGCGCCGCTCCTTCTATCAAGGCCGATAATCCTTCTGGGGCTTCCGACTCGTTGGGTGCAAATCACGAAAGAGTGCGCTCTCAATCAACGCTCCCTTGGAAATTCGAAGTCGTGATGTATGACCATCCCGAAGGTGCAAGTGTGGCGGTCTCTGACACCCAGCTTTTTGATGACGACAAGTTGGTCGTACCCATCGATGTGTATTGGAAAAATACCTTTGTGGGTTATGACTGGTATTCCCCACCCAACGCGCTTCGACTTCAGCTGATATCCCAGGACCGTGGCCTTTCTTGGAGCGTCTATAAGGGGCAGCCACTCCCGGAAAAGAATTTTCGAATGAAGGATGGCGCACAGATTCGGATCAATGGCTGGGTTACCAGCAGCATCCGACTACGGAGAAGGTCCAATGGGAGAGTCGAGGCTACTGGCTATACATGGTTCCGGAGAAGAACCTCTTTTCCACAACGGGTCCCTTCCAGCTCGAAGTCTCTCGCGACAATGGTAAGACTTGGATTGCCAGAGAAATCAAACTGCCGCACCGCGCATTTCTTGCTGGCTACGGCATGGCTACTGCGAAGATGCTTTCCAACGGGACTCTCCTGATGCCAGCATTCGGATACCTTACCCGAAAGCACAAGACCTACGCGTGTTCGGTCGTCCGTTCAACAGATAGTGGACAGACATGGCAGCTGACGACCATGGCAGATGACAAGGGGCCAGAGGCGATCTCCAAAACTGATATTCCTTCTGGAACACTGTGGTCCAACTTTCGTGAGGCCTTGGGCTTTGACGAAGCCCAGTTGATCGAAACCGGGAAGCTGGGACGAGTTATGGCCATTATTGAAGAATCCTGGAGCAAGGATCTGTACACCTGTGTTTCGAATGATTATGGCAAGAGTTGGAGCTCACCCAAGAAAACTAGAATGAGAGGTAACACTCCCCTCTTGCTCCGGCTCAAATCAGGCGCCCTCGCCTGTGCTTTCACTCTCCGCTCAGAATGGAGGCATGCGAGTTTGCTACTCCAAGGATGAAGGCGAAACTTGGAATGCTGATCACCAAACCGTGTTGAAGGATACCAACGCGAGGACGGATGGGCAGTGTCTATGGAATTCCGTCCAATTCTCAGATGGCACTCTTTTTCGCACCCGGATGGGCTACCAAGCGGGGGTGCGGCGGAGGCGACGAGGTCAGCTATGCGGCAGGGTTTCGCTTTACCGAAGGCTTTTTAACCCCGTTGAGGGTGGTCCACGTGTTGTCCAGTGAACTTGCTACCACCTCAAGCTGCCAGCTACTCAGAGGTTTGCCAAGATGAATCGAGACCTTGCAAAGATAAGGATAGTGCTCGCAGATAAGTGCCTGCAGAGATCGAACCAACTCATCCGGGCACTGTTGATGGTCCATCTCTCATCGACTTTTGCCATGGCCGAACTGCCGCGCCTCGGCGAGCCTTTCGAGGTGCTGGTGTCCGAGCCCCGAACCGTGCACTCAGCTGCTTCCGGCGCTGGGACAACAATCCTCAAACTGGCTGACGGATCTGTTGTGAATCAATATCACGAGAAAGGGGAGCTCTATGGGTTGATTTCCCGGGACAAGGGACAGGCTTGGACTCGCACGACTTGGCCCGGTGACAGTCGGTGTATTGGGGTTTGCACGGTCATCGCCTTAGGCTACATCAATAATGTTCGCAAGACCGGACCAGGACAATTTGTTTATCCACGTTGGGTCTCCCGCGATCATTGGAAGAGTTGGGAAGGACCGCTGGACACTCCAGTTCACATTCCAAAGGGGACGAGTGGAACGGCCGATGACCTGAAGTCTACGTTTGGAGGTCCTCTTTTTTGGCGATCCATGATTGAGCTTCCCGAAGGGCGAATTCTGGCAACGTTGTATGGCTACTTCGAGGGGGACAACGTGCCGATTGCCATGGACCACCCGAACATGAAGGGACCGGTTCCTGGTTTCAATAAGTATCGCACCTTGCTCGCGGAATCCAAGGATCGTGGCGCTAGCTGGTCTTTCGTGAATACGATCGCGTACGATCCGAATATGGGACAAGAAGGTCCCTGCGAGCCAGCGCTGGCGCGGCTTCCGGGCGGGAGCCTGCTGTGCATCATGCGCACAGGTTACACCCATCATCCCATGGTCACCTCACATTCTCGCGACGGGGGTCGCACCTGGACCAAGCCCGTCTCCACGGGCTTGACCGGCGTGGATCCCCAGCTCATCGTGTTGAGCAATGGCTTGGTCGCTTGCGCTTATGGGGTCAAGGAATACGATGGCAACCGCCGCGAACGTCGAATCATGTTCAGTGGCGATGGGGGGAAGACGTGGTCACACAACACGGTGGTGTTCGCAGGTTACGGCGGCTCGTATCCTGACGCCCTCGAAATGGAGCCGGGCAAACTCCTCTACGTATACGACGTCAACGGATTTCCGGAGCCTGGCCAGACCGCGCCTCCGCGCAACTACCTTCGTATGGTGACCGTCACCGTGCGGCCCGTGATCGGCGGGCGCGAGATGCTTCCGTTCCCCATTGCGAGGTAGTCCCCTTAGTCTGACAAGGGAGCGTCTCGAGTTCGTTCATCCGCAGAACAGTCACGATCCGCGCACAATGACAACCCAAACGTCGCTATCGTCGAGCAACATCACTGTCGACCTGGTGAAGGAAATGTATTGGAAGATGTTCCTGATTCGCATCTTTGAATAGAGGGTCACTGAATTGATCAAAGTGCGCACATTGTATGGAACCGCCTACGGCTTGATGGTGGAACGCTGCCTTGAGGCAGCGGAAGCTCTATGTCGGGACTTTGGCGAAGTTGAAGTTATCGATTTGAGAACTGTTGCACCTCTGGATACTGACACCGTTGTTGACTACGTCAAAAAGACACATCGTCTTGTCATCGTGCACCAGGCGTGCCGGACCGGAGGCCTGGCAGGTGAGATTGCAATGCGCATAGTCGAGCGGGTGTTCGACTATTTGGATGCGCTTATACAACGGGTCGCGAGAGTGGATGCCCCGATCCCTTTCAATCAGCAGCTGGAAGCTCAGGCAGTGCCGAGCAACGCAGGACGTCGTTCGAGCAGTGAAGGCATGCCCGTGAGTTCTTAAGTTATCAGGGGAGGGAGGATGATACCGCCTGGGGGCGATCTGGACGGAAAAGTTGCCATGATCACCGGGGCTGCCCGTGGGATCGGCAAGGCCATTGCGTTCAGCCTTGCCTCACACGGAGCGACTCTGGCGCTTTGCGACCTGCGTTGTGAAGAGTTGGAGCAGGTAGGCCACACCCTCCGAAAACGAGGTCATGATGTTCTGACTTTCGATGTGGACGTCAGCCGCTTCCAACAGGTTGAGCGATGGGTGGAAGCTACAACCAAAGCTTTTGGCATCATTGACGTGTTGGTGAACAGTGCGGGCATCATCGAATCGACTCCCCTGATTGATATTACTTTGGAGAGTTGGGAGCGAGTGCTGTCGGTCAATCTCACCGGAACTTTCCTCTGCTGCCAAACGGTAGCCAAGAAAATGATTCAACGGAAGAGTGGCAGAATCGTCAATATCAGCTCTGTGGCAGGCCGAAGCGGCCGACGTTTAGCTGCGCACTATGCTGCGAGCAAGGCCGGCGTAATCAACCTCTCACGCTCACTGGCCTTAGCCCTGGCTGAGCATGACATTACGGTCAATGCTGTTTGTCCCGGCATTACCGCCACTCCCATGTGGGAACAGTTGGACAAAGAGAAAGGTGAACTTTTCAACCTTCCTGCAGGCACCGCTTTCCAACAAGCAGTTTCGGAGGTTCCCTTAGGCCGTGCAGCAAAACCGGATGAGATTGCCGAGGTGGTGCTCTTTCTGTGTAGTTCCGGTGCGGCTTACGTGACGGGTCAAGCACTGAACGTCTGCGGCGGCCTAGAGCGAGACTAGCTTGAAGCAATGCGCCAGGTTTGCAGGTATCAAGAAAGGAGCGCGAGTGCAGTCATCTGAAAACGGACACATTCACTCTATTCGAGCACTAAGCGTTGCCATGGCTCAGGCACCAACATTGGCCAGGATCATCTTCATCGTTGTCTCCCTGATTCCGATGTGGATCGCTGAAGCTGTGGCCGGTGCCGTCGGCGTCAAGACCGAGGGCGATTCCTGCATTCTGAGTTGGCAGGGTGACGAGCATATCGAAGTAAGTTTTTCCCGCAAGGCGGGACTATTGCGATCTCCCATCAAGGTGCGAGTCGACCAGAGAGAGCTCAGCATCGACGGCTTCTATGTAGCTTTCAATGAGGAGAAGGAAGGTTACCGTACGCGTTCGATCAAAACTGAAATTGAGAAGAACGGCGCGCGGGTTACTCATGTCTTGGAGCATCCGAGGCTACAAGCTCCGATGCGGGTTGCGATTAAGACCTGGATGGTTCCTGAGAATAAGACGATTCGTTTTGAAATCGAAACTGAGAACGGCGCCAGTTTCCATTTGGATCGGCTCGGGATTGGAAAGCATCACGGCAGCGGATTAGAACCCACGAGGATGTATCTGACCAAAATGTTTGTTCTCGACGCGCCGATTCAGCCTTTCCAATTGAAGTACACATACAACTCGACTCGTTATTGGTCTTTCACAATGGCCAATGGCCTTACAGAGATGATCGGTGTGGATTCCGTACCGCGTGGGTTAGATTTTGACGCCAGGCAAGGCCTCTACGACATGTACACCTACTGCGACTCTCCGATCACTTACAGCTTGGTCTTTACCGGCAAAGGAGCGCAGGAAGCGATCTCGCACTATCGTTCAACTTTACGAATACCAGCGCCCTCTACTCTGTCGCAACTCCCGGGTCGAGTCACGGTCATGACGGGTTATCCCATTCGTGAGCGCTACGAGGACTTTCTGGACGAATTGACCGGTCGAGGCGTGCGCGATTTCAATTGGATGGCTTATGCGCCCTGGCCAAGTGATCGAGAGATTGTTGAACCTTACGGTGGGCTCTATTCGATTTACGACATGTACACTGATCTCTTTGCGGAGGGCCCCCGCAAAGTAAAAGGGTGGACGCCTGAGTGGGTACGCTATGAGAAGCCCGGGCAAATGAAACGAGGCTACTGGAATTCGACCCGGTGTCTGCCCAACCTCTACATCGAGATGGCCCAGACACGAGTGCAAGGCACTCTGGGTAAGGAACTACCCAATCGCGGTTTTTTGGAAACTCCGTACACGAGGTTTTACAATCTCGCGATCTTCAAGCAAGAAGTTCGTCCCTCAGCCCTCTATCTGGATGTGCACGCTTCGATGGTCCCCGAGCACTACTGGGACCATCTCGGTAAGCACTATCCGGTTGCCGAACAGATGCGCCAGGAGAAGAAGTTTTTTGAATGGGCCCGTACATTTCTGGGTAATGTGCCCGTTTACTCTGAAGTTGACGGCGAAGCTTTTGCTGGAATCATGGATGCTGGGATCTTCAGCCCCTGGCCGGTACCGGAGAAATTGGGGATCAAGTGTGGCTCGTGGGAATACTACCCCTTCATTGATCAGATTCACCGCGAACGACTACTCAATAGTGGGGCGGGCGCCCCTTTTGCGCTTCCAGATTACAACATCACAAACATGGGGCTCGCTATCCAGTTTGGCCGCCCTCAGGTGATCTCGGCATATCCTGGAACTCCTTTGACGAATGTGCAGGGTCGCGTGCAACTCTACTATCTGTCCAGCGCGTATCATCGGATGCTAGGGGTTTCGGGCTTGGATCGAGTTGAGTTCGATGGCAATTCGATCCATCGACAAACCGCTATCTACACCAACGACGCCAAGATTTGGTCGAATCGGGGAGATTCCGACTGGGAAGTCGAGGGCTTAACGCTGCCTCCTTCAGGCTACCTGATTAAGGGACCGGGTGGATTCCTCCAGTACCGTGCAAAAAAAGCAAATCAGATTATCGATGTTGTTCAGAGTAGGGATTACCAGTATTTCAGTGCGGAGAAGCCGTTTGATTTCGGACCTATGATGACGAATGGAGCATTAGGTGTGCGAACGCCTTCCTCTGAACGAATTGTCCTGTACGAAGTCTTGAAACCCACCGGCGAAATCCAATTGAGACTTGACCAACTACCCGGGACTCATGCGGGCCAGAAAATTGTCAAGATATGGGCGCTCCTGACGCGGGGTAGGAAAGTGGAAGTTAAGTTTCCCGACATTCGACAGGAGGGAAACTCAGTCCGGATACGCTCCGTCGAGATGGCGACGACCGTGGGTTACGAAATGGAGTTAGCAAAACCGTGAAGCGATTCCTGGAGCATCCCGTCGAACTTCCACTCTGAGTTTGAGGGACTGTTCACGTCGCCCGAAGCGGCGCAACGTTTTGCGGATTTGGCGCATTTTGTACAAAAGGGACCCTATCGAAGTAATCGTTTCCGTCATAGAGGAGCTTCAGTGAGAAGGGTTGATCATGAACTTTCGTTCTCTAACTATCCGCCTTCTTTTAACTCATCTCTTGATATATATCTTGGGTTCTTCGACTCAGGCGTGCTGACGGGGATAAATTGTCTCGGCTAATGAGGATCATGAGCATTTCTTCGCTTAAACCTGTCCCGAGTCGAAGGTGTAGGGCTCTGGTATCGCAGTCTGCGGCGTGCATTCTCCTGATGGCAACCGCTTGCGAAACCGCTGTCGCAAACGAGTATCGGGTAGTGCGCTCCTTCAGGGTGGCCGATGAACCGGCTTGTATGCCGGCTCTCACTCAGGCGCCGAATGGCGATCTCCTGATAGCCTTCAGCACCGAGTGGGAGCCTTTTCCCTGGGGTGGCATTCTCAAACTGGTGGTTTCTAAAGATCGAGGGAAAACTTGGTCTGAGCCAAGAACCTTATGGCAACACAAAGATCCGCGCGTCACCATTCAAGTCGCCAACGGAATGCAGACGTTGAGCAATGGAGACGTCCTGCTGCCAGTCACCTACTGTCTTGTTCCGAAGCGCCCCGGCGTGAGTGCGGATGAAATAAGACCTTCGCGCATCTACGATCCAAGCCTGCCGGGCTATCGGAGGGAGGTACGTTTCCTGCGTTCCAAAGACAGCGGTCGCAACTGGAGCATCGAAGATCCCCAGCTTGAGAAGCCGTGGTTCCGCTTTGGTCGTGTTTTTGAGACCCGCGATGGGCGACTCATTATGTCGGCGGAGGCGGCCTATTTTGAGTCTCGTGATTATGGCAAGACTTGGGGTCAAAGAGTGTTGATCAGTCCGGCCGCTTTTAACGAGACCAATATCGTGCAGGCTGGCGATGGGTCGCTTTTTTCCATCATGCGCCAGGATGGGGAACTTGGATTGCGAAGAATGTTCGGCACGAGTTTTTCGAGCAATGGCGGCAAGAGCTGGAGCACGTGGCGCTGGTCAGGTGTTCAGGGCAAGATGCCTGATGCTCTCGTGCTGCCGTCGCGTCGGATTCTGCTGGCAGTCGGCGCGGAGGGTCTGAGTGATGGCGGTCTCGTGATGACAACAAAGAATCGAAGTTCCTTCTGTACTCTGTTTATCAGTGACGACAACGGTCAGAACTGGAAGCGAGACATTGCGTTTGAATCTGCTTCGGGCAGTTCATCTGTGGTCCCCGGGGACAGCCCCGTGATGTATCGACTTAAGGATCAAGTCTTGGTCGTAATGCAGGGTATCGATCGATCGCGCGCAGCGGATCCTCTCGTAGGCTATCACGTGGGCATGTCTTTAATCGGGAACCTTATAGAACCCGTTGCGCGCCGTTGAGCGTCGGACCACGTAAGTAAATTCCCATGGGTGCCGGCCCGTTGCAGCTTCGCTTCATCCCCAGCCCTCTCCCAGTGGAGAGGGCTGGCCGAAGACCGGAGACGATAGAATTAACGACGCTGCAGGGTGTAGAAGGCGCGTTTCTCTCAGCGTAAAGAAGGTCTTAGCGATGTCTAGGCAATCCGTGTGGCTGCTCCTGGTCTCAAGCTTGTCCTTTCTTACGAATTCTGCCTCTCCTTCGATCACCGTCTCAACAGAGCCTGACTGGCCAACTTCGACATTGAAGACTTGGAAGGCCGCATGGAGCCCTTATCGAATGGTTGATCGTGAGGGCATCGAGCGTCGTCTGATTAAGGCCAGCCTCACGCTACCAGCCGAAGCACGTCGCGCAATAAGCCTGGCGTTGTGCGATTCCGGCGGAATGGTTTTAGATAGCGAACGGATTCCGCCTCAGGAGAAAAATGTCTGGCCACACGGCTTTTGGATCCCATTGACTGCCGCAAAGAATCAAGAGTTCTCAGTTCGCCTCCTGTCTTCAGACAAAATGATTGCTGAAGCGTCGGCCACCATCGATGGAGATGCCGGTAGTTTGTCTGCCTTGCCCCTGCGAATTGACCGCTTGGATCGGGACCTGGTCGGGCGTTTGGCAAGGCGGGAGGAATCTGCAGTGATGAATCAAACGCCCGGTCTTGAGGATTATTTACGACAGCACGATGTGGTGTATCGGCAACCTTCTCCTGAATGGGACGAGGGTCTTCCACTCGGCAATGGCGACGTTGGAGCATTAGTGACGGGGGTGCAAGGCAAAGAGCAGGTTTTCTACCTCGACAAGACCGATCTTTGGTTTGCGACCGAAGAGGACAAGCCTTTGGGACGGTCGTATGCGGGGGTGTTGCGGATTCGTTACGGCAAGAAAGGGCTTTTGGGGCCGTTTCTTCAGAAGCTTTCCCTCGGACGTTCTCAGGTGGAGACGCAGGATGGACCATTTCGCTCGACAGCGCGGGTTCATGCCCTGAGGAACCGGCTGGAAGTTGAAGTCACTTCGAACCAAATTGAGATTGTGTTGGAGCGCAACTCTCTTCCCCTCTGGGATAACCGGGCCGCTCGTCTCTACGGCGCGTGGGCAGCGTTCACCAAGACAGCGGATCTGGAAAAGATCCGTTCTGCCGTGGAACAGGCACCACGCAGCAAGCTGGAGTGGGGAAACCAAGGCAATGACTGTTGGGTGACTCATACTGCCCCCAATCTCCAGTATTCCCTGGTCCTCAATCTCCAAGATGCCGAGGTTCAGTGGAGGGCTTCGGACAATGGATGTACGGGACAGGTGCAAGCCAAGAAGGGGAGACCGATTCGAATCTCGGCTAGTCTGGCGACAAGCCGGGAAGGTGGCAATCCATTGGCAGAAGCTCGGCGAATGACGAGGGGAGAGAATCCGGAAAGCCATCTGCAATGGTGGCATGAATTCTGGAACCGCAGCTGGATTGAGCTTCCGGACAAGTTGGAAGAGAACCTGTGGTACCTCGGCATTTATCAACAGGCCATTTGTTCTCGTTCCGATCAGGCAGTCAGCTTTTTTGGGCTTTGGCACCCCGTCGAGCTGCGGAACTGGTACGACGGGTATGTCACCGATGCTCAAGTCGAGATGATGTGGTGGCAATCCTTCGCTGCCAATCACCTCGAGTTGCTTTATCCCTCTCACCGAACCTTCGGACGCCTGGCCGCTGAATTCGCGAAGCACACACCAGGCGCGGGCATGGTTGTCCCACACTTGTTCACGCCTGAGTGGGCTGGCGGACACCAGTGGTTTAACGGCACGAATCCGTATAAAGGTTCGGTGGCATGGTACACGATGAACTTCTGGTCGGACTATCTGTATTCGGGTGACCGAGAGTTTCTCAAGGAAGTCACCTACCCGTTGCTTCGGATGGTGACCGATTACTTTGAAGCCGACCTAGTGCGCGAATCAGATGGGCGCTATCACTGTATCCGAAGCGGTTCGCCGGAACAAAGTCACACGGGCCGAGACAACGTCTACGATTGGGGACTGCTGCACTATCTTTTTCGGGCGACCATCCGGGCGTCTGAAGTTCTGGAAGTGGACAGTCAGGCCCGCCTAAAGTGGCAAGGTATTCTGGCCAATCTGTTCGTCAGCCCGGGTGACGGCAAGACCTTGTGGGAAACACCGGAATCTCCTCATCCTTATCGATGTCACCCAGTCGTCTTTTTCGGCCTCTATCCGACAAATGCCATCGGTTACGGTTCCCCTCTGTTCGAAACTGCACGCCGAACTTTGCCCGTGGTCACCCGTGTGGTCGGATATCGCTACGAGGATCGGCATGAGACCATCCCGGATTTTGAAGGTGGAGTGGAATCGAACGGGTTTTCCTCCGGCATTCTGGCCATTACGGCAGCCCGTCTGGGTGACATAGAGCAGTACCGGAGCTTTCTGTATGGTCTGATCGTTAGATTTCACTTAAAGCAAAACGGACTGCGGGCCCTGCTGGACACCCGCCAATCCAGTGAGATTTCTCGAGCATCCCTGGTTGAAGCGGCCAACGCTCACACCGTGGCAACCACTGAAACACTCGTTCAGAGTTGGGACGACCATGTGAGGCTGTTCCCCTGCATTGCCGCGCAGGGTCGATATCGTTTCTCTGGGCTGCGTGCAGCAGGCGGATTCGTTTTGTCAGCAGAAGCTAAGGATGGCCGCCTCGGCTGGGCACAGGTGAAAAGTCTGTATGATGGAAAGTTGAAGCTCGCCTTGCCGGGAATCCAGGATGTAGTTGTTCGAGAAAGCGGAACGTTAGCCCCGGTTCAGTTTCGTTGGTTTGAAGGTCGAGGCGGCGATCGGCGGATGGAGCTGTCCTGCCGGGCCCAAGCTACTTATGAAATCCTCTCTAGGGATGGAAGAGTTGATTTGAGACTACCAGCAGCGAAGTTACGGCAGGAACCGAGGAAGGCTCCGCTCGTTGAAGTAGAAAATCCGCGAGATCCGCTCGTTCACTACCCAGAGGACTTGCCGTTTGGACAAATTGTCAAGGATGGGAACCTTTATCTGGGTAAGCCCGCTGAGTACGATTTGCCTCCACCGCCTTCAGACACTCGGGAGCTGCTCGCCCAAGCGGATCATGCCGCCTGGCAAGAGCGACAACGAACCGCCCGATTATTGGTCCGCACTGCGCCCGATGAGAAGGTCTTATCGGCTCTCGATCGGCTTTGTGCTGACCCTGTCAACGTCGTGGGGCACACCGCGGCGGTAACTCTGGTTCGGTTAGGAACCCCCGAGGCTTTGGCCATCGCAACCAAGCACGCCGACAAGAATAGCGTTCCCGGTCTGAAACGGGAAGTTGAGAAGGCCCGGCAGCGGTATGCTAGGTAGAAGCTGAGAAAAGAATGAGGTGCTGAAATGAAGCAGTACAGGTCAGAGTTCTTTAGGGTCTGGTGGCGAATCGCATTAATGGCCACGGTCCCGGCAGTTTTGTGCATTTGGGTCTTCACTACATTTTCTGCTGAAGGGCGAGAGCAATCAACCAGGAGGCTGCGACCTGAAGTCAAACTCTCTTTGAACCAACCCTGGAAGGGAAGAATGCCAGAGAAGGAGTTCGTCTGGCAAACTGACTCACTGGATTCCTTCTCCCTTTACACCTTATCGATGTCATTACGTGGAGGTTCTCTTCCGTCCGGCGCTGGGTCCACCGTAAGTCTTGAAGGACCAGGCAAGCTGCACCTGGAGAAGCGACTTCATGCCGGTGATCCAAGCCTCTTCGTCGCGTTTCGTCCGAAAGAGTCGGGCGCTGCGCTTGTTCGCTGGCGGCAGGCCGAAGAGGCGAGATCTGCTGTGGATCGTTCAGAGCCCCCGGCGATGCAGATTCTGCTCAAACGCATGGAGGTGACAAAAACTGAAGAAAAGGCATTCGAAGCAGAGCCGAACGACACCTGGCAAGAAGCAAATCCTTTGGAGTTGGGAAGGACAGTCTACGGTGGCAGCGACGATATCGAGTACCTCGACAACAAGGAGGAATACAGAGTCGGATGGGATTACTTTCGGATAGATTTTGAGGAGGCAGATCAGCGGCTTGTGTTTTTTGAGCTGGATCTTCCAGATCGGGATATTCCTCTTCAGCTCCTCTTTTATCGATTCGATCCTGCCACTCAATCCATCGAGCCTTACATCCGCGGTAAGGATCCGATGGAGGTTCTGCACGACGGGCAGAAGGTCCGTTACTCAAAATTTATTACGCGCGTTCTTACCAAGGGTCAATACTATCTCGCGGTCTTGGGCAATCACCCTTTCTACCAATTACGCACCACCGCTTATCCTTTACCGCCCGTGCAGGATCCTCACCAGGCAGTTGAAACTGCCATGCACTACATGGCCAGCATTGGGGATGCGTGGTTTGCTCAGGTGCCACGTCTGGGAGCTCGGTATCGCCGCTCGGTGATGATGCATGATGAGGCGCAGCGTTGCACGGCTTGTCATCCCACAGTATTTCCTCTGGAAAGCAATCTAGCCGCATTCCAGCAAGGATATCCGATTCGCGCCAAGAGCCAGTTTCACTACCTGATGAACCGCGTGTACAACGCGCCCACGCCCTTATACGGCAGTCCCGGAGTCAACTGGGTGCGCTTTGTAGCCATTCAGCTGCAGTTCTTCGGCAAACAAGGCGGATTGGTTCTTGATTACGAGAATTCGGTGACAGGTCGCAAGACGCCCTTTCTGGGACGTTACACTGGGTTTTTGCAAGCGGCATGGGACCATCGCGATTCACTGCCGCCCGACGAAAAGAATGGGGTTTCGCCCATTGACAGCAAGTTCGGATTCGGCTGGCGGGATTGGCGAGTGCTGGACGAAATGGCCAAGCGGACGCACGATCCGAAGTATCGAACTTCAGCAGATCATATTGAGGCGCTCCTGACTAGACCTGAGTCGATCACGCGCCTCGAAGGCACGCAGGATCGTCTGCATCGTCTTCACGCGATGGCGGTGATGAATCATCAACGCTACTCTCCTGAAATCGAGCAGAGCATTCGATACTTTGTGGATCGTCAGAACCCGGATGGCGGATGGCCAGGCAACGATGAGAAGGGGCAGGGCGGTGACAAGTCCGTGGAATCGAAAGAGAGCTTCGAGTATCTGACGGGCCAAACCATTTACACACTGGCAAAAGCCGGTGTGGAGGACCCGACGCGTGCCCAGTTGGAGAAGGGAGCTCGTTGGCTCCTGTCCCGACAACGCGAGTTTGGAGGATGGTTTCAGACAGAGACTATCGAAAACTTTGTCACTCCGATGCGCGAAACTCGCTACGCGATCATGGCGCTGGCGACACTCTATCCGCGTGGTTCTCGAGTTGGCTTAGGCCTGGGGAACCGTGATGAAAGGCCGGCGCGCTTACCGCGTCTCGATGCGTTGCTGCATACACTGGATGATCTCGACAACATTTGGCAGATTCCTGAGGGGCAACGCCGTGAGTTTGAGAGTGCCATACACAGGTTGCTGAGACATGATGACGCGCTGGTTCGGGCACTCGCGGCTCAGTGCCTCGGTCGCATTGGCGAATCGTCTTCTGTGGGGCCGCTTGTCGAGCGCTTGAACGATCCAGTGAAGATGGTTTGGCAAAGCGCGTCCTGGGCGCTGCGTCAGTTGGGCAATCGCAAAATCGGAGTTGATGCGATTCGAGCTGCATTGAGTTCGCCCGACCCGGCCCGTCGGCGGGGTGCGACCCGCGTGTTGGCTTACCAGTTTTACGGAATGGATGAACGGGCTGATCTGCGCGACGCGTTGTATCCTCTCTTGACAGATTCCGACCTGCTCACGCGGCATCAGGCTGTGGCGACACTTTCCCAATGGTTCTACCGTACGGTTGATCGCAAGTTGCGAGAGCAGATCTTTCAAGCTTTCGTTAGCCGACTGAGCGATCCAAAGGAAGATCCAGTCCAGCGTTTTTACCTCTCTCAAGGAATTTACAATCTGCTGGATGAAAACCTCGGGAATCCCGGTACCGGCTACGGACGCTGGATTGATTACTTGGAGCCGGAACAGCAGGCGGCGTTGCGAGCGGAGCGGAAGTGGCAGGAACAGGAGATTCTGATCAAGCCGCTGCTGACCGTTCTCCAACGGGGGCCGGAGCATCAACGTCTTGGCGTGCTGATGGGGTTTGATGGAACTCCATTTTCGCGCGGATATACAACGGCGGCTTCCGGGCCTGGTAACGACCGTGCCTTCGATTTTGAACGAAAGAAAGAGTTTGAAGGTCTGGAACCGGCCTTTGCTGCCGTGCTGTCACGCCAGGACAAGGCTGAGGAATTGAGTTACGGACTTAGACTGGGAGCCTTCTTTGACGTATTTCAAGGTGAAGTGGGCAAACGACTCGTGCCTCTTTACTTGAATACCTTACTGCACCGAGATCCTTCGGTGCGTGCGGCCGCTCTGGACGTAGCCGAGAAGGTTTCATTGAAAGAGATCCAGCAGACCGAGGTCGCCAAACTAGTCCAGGCGAGCCAGACCGAGGAAGGTAAAAAGGCCACGCTGAAGCTATTGCGCTCCAATCCTCAACTCCTAGAGCAAGCGCCATTGATAGACCTGGTACGAGGGTCGCTCGCGGATGAGAAATTGAGTCCCCTAACCCTGCCTTTGCTCGCAAATTCAAGGTTTGATGACCAGGAAGTTGAGACCGTCTTGGTGCGATTCTGGCCTCAGACCCAAATGCTGCAGAATCAGGACTCCGAGAGCACTCGTGAACTGCGGGAGCGCAATACGCTGCTGAAAAAACAGGTTCTCGAAGAATCAGGCCGGCGCTATGCGGCACCGCCCCCGATTCTGCTCGATTCCGTTCAGCTGATCGATCAGAGGCCGAACTTGATGAATCAGAACCGAGTGATGGAATTACTGTCCAAGACTTCCGACAGCGGGAGTCCGAGGATTCGCCAGCTTGTGATGGATTTGTTTGCGAAGCATCCTGGCTTCGGAGATTCCAAGTTCACTAAAGAAATTGCTCAAGAAGCGCTGAGCGACACAGCCACCGAAGTCCGGCGGTCCGGTTTGAAATTAACCAGCTTGAGAGGTGATCTTTGGAAATCTCCTCGGGTACACGAATCCTTGTTGCGGCTGTTGGTTGATTCTGACGTTCAAGTCAGAAGAGCTGCGCTGGATCTGGTCGGTGAGAAGAAGCTCATCGGCCAGGAGTCCCGACTGGCTGGTCGCGTGAAGGCTCTGGAAACGGGTGAGAAGGACATGGTCGTGCGACAAAAGGCGAATGCGGTGCTTCGAGAAGCCGGGCTTTCTCCAAGTGAAGTCAAATCCACGGCTGACCTGTCGAAGCCGGTCGAGCCGGATTACGAATCGTTTCGGGAAATGGTCAATCCGTATTTTTATCAAGTCTCTGCTAAAGACAATAATGCCTGTGCCAACTGCCATGCGACCCATCGCATCCTTCGACTTGCGGAACCCCCAGAGAAAGGAAAGCCGATTGCCGAACAAGCACTGAAGCAAAACTACCAGTCGCTGCTTAAGGTGATCGATGTCTATGAGCCGGAAAGCAGTCTGGTTCTCCGCAAACCGCGCAGCCCCAGCGGACAAGGAGAGAACGACCCGAGTTCACCGACCGGATTGACCCATGTCGGAGGGACACGTTGGACTGGAACTGACGATCCGGCCTATCAGGCGATTTTGCAGTGGATCCGGGCAGCTGGGGAGGAGAAGACATCTCGACTCAGCCTTCCGCGATCGCAAGAGGAGAAAGAAAGGTAATTGAGCAGCCAGTCGGAGCCGTTTCTCTTTTCAGGAATTGCTCAGTGGGTTACGGCTTGATGAATTTCGTCGAGCCAGACGACCATTTCAGCTGTTGCGTCATTGGAGCTCATGCCGCTTGGAATCCAGGCCCCGTTTGGCCTCTGGCAATCCAGAATATTGCTTCCGACTCGGATAGCCATGTCCTTAAAGCGGCTCTCACCTGTCAACGTAAACAGGAGGGCGGCGGCCCAGCCTACTTTGCCAGCTCTGAGCGTACGGTAGAGAAAGTCGCTGGCGATCTCCGCGATTTGCATGTATTCCCTTGCGAGGCTGAGCCAGTCGGATCGTCCAGTAGCCTTGTAGAGATTCGCCAAAAAGCCTGCAGCAATTCCAGGGTGAAAGAAATACTCGTCGCGTGTCGCATTGGCATTCAGGAGATAACGCACTTCGTCGGAACTCTCAAATGTTGTGTGAAGGCCACCAGCGCGGCTGTAGACCGAAAACAATTGTTGTGGGTAGTTTGGCTGAAGATCCATGAGCCGCTTCATCCATTGACCGGCGCCGATCGCAATATCCATCCGCCCCGAGTACAGAGCTGCCTGCCCGGCTCCGCTGGTAACCCAAAGGTCTTGCAAGACCGACGCGCCGCGCTCTGTAGGGTTTGAGTAGAAACCTCCACTTTCTGAATCCCAGAAGGTGGAAATGAAATCCATGCCACGTTGAGCGATATCAAAATGACCTTGACGCTGAGCTCCAATCGTAATCCAGGTGTTGTAGTAGATGTAGTAATAACCCAAGGTTTCCGGCAGACGTGGACCGAAGTCCCCGTCAGACGTTATTCCCTGATTCCGTATCCAATTGAAGAGCCTGTTCGCTTCGGCGCTTGCTCCGCAGACCAGGTATGCTAACGGCACTTTGTAATAGTCAGCCAACCCGCGCTCTGGCGGGCCGAATCCGCCATCACCTCGCTGTTGCTTCAGCAGGTACTCACAACCGCGGTCCCGACCAACACGATAGGGATGATGCATCGGTCAAACTCCTCAACTTCCCAGGCTCGCGAGTGTCTGCGGGGATTGGGATATCGGAACTCTACTATAGGATGCAGTTCCGTGCTCTGCGGAAGGCACGACGAAGAATCTCAAAATAACGCAGCTACCAGGAGTTCCTACCGATGACCCGATTCTCGATACTTACCAAGAGAGTCTCGTTCGTTCTCCTCTTGCTCTTGGAACCTGCGTCGGCAGCGCCTCCCGCGCCGGTTGAAGTTCCGGTCGTCATCGATCATGGGAATGCGATTGTGCCAGTCGTGGGTGGGTACGACGGTTACGCTGCACTTCCACCCGATCTCGTGAGCGTCAGCGTGCCATTCGCGAAAGGGCGAGTCCGCGAAAACACACCTCTCGCAGCGATTGACTCTTATGACAACCCGTTGCCGACGCAGACTAGAATCCTGTCCAAGTGGCCAGACGAAACTCTTCGCTGGGTGCGAGTGTCCTTCGAAAGCCATCTGAATGCCCGCAAGTGGTCTCAGGACTTCTACAGTCAACCCGATATGCAAGCGGCCCGGGCTCAGGACGCCGGCAGCATTGCAAGTGGCATCAACGTCAATCTTCCCTGGGACTATCGGATAAGGCCCGGGGTAAATCCGCCGAAGGCTGCAATTGAAGTGGTCGTCGCCGAAAAAGACCAAAAGATCACGATTGATAATGGAAGGATCGTGCTCCTCATTGATCCTGAGTCTGAAGGATTTGGCTTCTCGCAAATCCAGATCAAGGGCACGGAAACGAGGGCCGCAGGACCCTTGAGCCTTCAGATCATTCACGCAAATGGAACTCAATTCAGTACGAAAAAGTTACGGGCGCAAGAAGTTCGAATCGAAGAGAAGGGGCCTCTGCGTGCCGTGGTGTTTCTTCGAGGCCGGCTCGGAAGTGTCTATGAATGGCAAACTCGATTAGTCCTTCAGGCCGACGAACCGGCCATTCGCGCCGAACACACGCTCGGAGGTTTGGGAGACAGGGAGATCGACCTAGTCGACCGGATTTACCTGGAGTATCCCACGAGCCTGGGGAACAGTTTTCCATTTCGGGCTGCCGGATCGACAACCGAGTTTTCAGGACAAATCGCGGAAGGCGAGTCATTGATCCTCGATCAGACTGCTCCGACCTTTTCACCGGCTAGCGATTTCGCTTACGCCTTAAGCATTCAGCGGACGTTTGATGCCGAGATGGTCGCGCGCGGCGGCCGGTCTGATGGATGGCTTCGGTGTGAGGGACAGAGGCTGTCGGCCGGGGTCGCCCTTCGCAACTTCAGCGAGAAGGGGCCAAAACGAATTAGGGTCAGTGGTGGTGGCCTTTTCGAGGTTGATCTTTGGCCACAAAACCAAACGCTGAAGCTTTCGCGGGCTCGAGCCATCACCCATGAAGCCCTGTACAGCTTTTATCCCACACCCGAGCTGCCGAACTACAACAAACATTGGCAGAAATATCGTCACACGATGAACCTGGACTTGCCCTATCGAGCTTACGTCCGGCCGGTGGTGCCGGTCGTCGATCCTGAATACATGAGCCAGACGCAAGCCTTTGGGCCGTACATCACCATGCGCTCATCGAAACTTTCAGAGTATGAACAGACGATCCAGCAGAACTTCGAGAACTGGTATGCACGGCACTTTGATCGCAGCTACCACTTTGGCATGTTGAACTACGGCGACTACGTCGCACCCTGGCCAGGGGATAACGGTGGGAATCCAGACCGTCCCCATTGGCGCGACGAGGAATGGGAATTCGCCTCAGGCTTATTTCTTCACTACGTGCGCCGCGGCGACCCCCGTGCATTTCAAGCTGCGGTCGCTGCCTACCGGCATTTTATGGATGTGGATGTTCATTACAGCCGGAAGGTGAATTTTTATCACAGCTATGGTGACCGCGGCGAAATGCATGAGATTTACTATGGTCCCGACTTCGGACACTTTGTCTGTCGGGGACTCATCGATGCATTCGTGCTCACAGGGGATCCGCGAGCATTGGAAGTTGCGAAAGGCCTGGCCGAGAATGCAGTCATCACGTTCAATCAGGGTGACAGTGCCATTCGCCAACTTTTCGAGAAAGAATTGCGGCGCGTCGCTTGGCCCACGTTGGGCCTTCTACGGCTGTATGAAATCACCAACGAACCGAAATACCTTCAAGCAGCAAGTAAGGTCATCGATCTCATGAAGCGCGACCGGAGACTCTGGATGCTTGGCGGGAGCTGGCAATCAGCCCTGATGTCAGCCACCTTGGAGGACTATCACCGTCTAACGGGAGAAAGTGCTGTGAGGGATCTCTTCCTCGAGCATGTTAATTGGTTGCTGGATTCCTACTACGTCCCCGAGCTGAAGAGCCTTGGAAAGCCTCCAGAAGGACCTCCGTTTGGGTACGGCAATCAGTACTTGACGAGTGGCGCACCTCTCGTCCTGCATGCTGCCTCTTTGGGCTATGCCTATCAAATCAGCGGGAAACGTTACTACCTGAAGGTTGCGTCTCAACTCCTGGGCCAGGGTATTCGGAATGCGACGGAATTGCGCCCGCCCGAGAAGCTGCGAGTACAGCGCCACGGAAATCAAACCGGAGCAACTCGCAGCGATGGCAAATGGTTTTCACTCCTCAATTTCTACACCCATCGCTTGCCGACAGCTTTCAACAACCTCAACGTGAAGGAATTGGATGAAATGATGAGAATGCAGCCGGCGCGTCAATAGTGTTGAGCGAGGGGATCAAGAAGAATAAGGTCAGTGTCGAACCGTCAAAACTGATCCAGCTAGCCGCGAGTTAGGGTCCGCAAGAAGATATCGATAGTGCCAGCGGCTTGGCGATCTGGTCCTGTCAGCCTTCGCGCCTATGATTGCGGTGGCTGTGGGCCCATCCCCTCTGCTTAACATCGTGAGAGGAAATGAGGATGAGAATGTGAGAAACAAATTAGTGCTTTTGCTTGCTTCAATGGGCTTCACCCTTGCGGTCGCTGGCTCCGGAGCAAGTGTCGACGGTCGATTCAAAGACTTCAAGGAATGTTTTTCAACCTTGAAGCTTTTCAGCGCTGACGGTCCTAGGCAAAAAAACCCTTCGAGCGAGGCGTCGAGCCAAAAGCAAAAGGATCCTGAACGCAGATATCTGGTCATTGACAAGCAAGTTATTTACAACGGCAGGCTAGGTGTCAGCCTACCTTGCGTTGTGAAGGCCGCAAACGGAGATCTCCTAGTCCAGTTCAACAGCGGCAGTGACTGTTGGCCAGGAAGCACCGCGTATCTTATGCGGTCGACCAATGCGGGTAAGACGTGGAGCGGACCGGTCAAACTCATTGGACCGAGGCGCAAAGGAGGTGCCCTTCATACAAACGTTGGCATCACACTTCTGCGCAATGGGGATTTGATCCTTCCGATCGCCGATGCGAAGATTCGAGATGAAAGTCGAGGATTTCCCAATCCCAAGCATGGAGGACACGAATTCGCCCAGACCCAAGTGACGATTTCACACGACAACGGGAAGACATGGTTTGATCCGATTCCCGCCAACGGGAAACTGCCATGGTCGGCGCCTCATGGACGCCCGGTGGAAATGCCTGACGGACGTTTACTGTTGCCGCTTTGGGCTTCGGACCTCCCCTCTGGACCCAAAGAGTTTGGCGTCGACGCATACGCAGGTTATCTCGTATCTCGCGATGGCGGTCGAACCTGGGGCGAATTCCAAAAAATGGGACCTTTCGGGGAAGTCTCTCTGCTCCTGTTGAAGGACAACAAGACGATACTGGCCACGCTGAAACAACATCCCACGCGGTTGACCCACGTGGTCCGTTCCGATGATGGCGGCAGGACATGGAGTCAGCCGAAGCACTTCGGGGTTCAGGTGAAGAATGCTGTTCTACACCTTTCTCCGAGTGGCATTCCACTGATTCTGGGTAGTCCAGTCCATGCGGGTGAGAATCGCCCAGGCTACCTCTACCATTCGTTGGACAACGGAAGAACCTGGAAAGAGGGGGTGCGGCTGATTGAACCGATACCGCCTAAGTATCCGTTGGCTTACGGGGTCAGTGCAGCCAACCTGGACGGTGGACGAATGTTGGTGACGTTCTTTGGCTACGATCCAGGCAAACAGGAAACGGGCGACTCACCGTGGTCTACAACCACAACTTACCTCGGAAGCAATGTTGTGCTGGAGAAAACGGTGAGCGGTCTCAATTGATGTGTGCTTGCCTTAACAACTTGAAAGGAACGATTATGAGAATGATGAGAAACGAATTGGCGCTCTTGCTTGGTTCACTGGGCATCGCCTTCGCTGCGACATTGCTTCCGGTCGCTGGCTCCGAAGCAAGCGCCGGTGTCCGATCTAAAGACTTCAGGGAATATTATTTCCCGACCCTGAAGGCCTTCAATGCAGCAGGTCCTAAAGAAAGATCACCTTCTAGTCACGCGGCAAGCCAAAAGCAAAGTAATCCTGAACGTAAGTATCAGGTCATCGGCAAGCAAATCATTTACAACGGTAAGCTCGGTGTGAGCTTGCCTTGTGTTGTGAAGGCAGCCAACGGAGATCTTCTGGTTCAGTTCAACACGGGCAAAGACTGTTGGCCAGGAAGTACCGCTTATCTTGTTCGTTCGACCGATGGCGGCAAGAATTGGAATGAACCAGTCAAACTGATTGAGCCAAAGCGCAGAGGTGGCGCCATTCATACAAACGTTGGCATCACGTTGCTTCGAAACGGTGATTTGATTCTCCCGCTAGCTGATGTGAAGATTCAGGATGGATGGAGAGGCTTTCCAAACCCGAAGCATAGTGGCCATGAATACGCCAAGACTCAAGTCATCATTTCGCACGACAACGGTAAGACGTGGTCTGAATTGATCCCGGCCTATGGTAAGTTGCCATGGTCCGCTCCACACGGCCGTCTCGTTGAAATGCCTGATGGACGGCTTTTGTTGCCGCTTTGGGCATCCGATATTGCCTCTGGACCGGTCGAGTTTGGGAAGGACGCGTATGCGGGGTGTTTAGTTTCCCGCGATGGTGGTCGAACGTGGGGAGAGTTCCACAAAATAGGTCCATTTGGAGAAATCTCACTCGTCTTGCTTAAGGACGACAAGACGATGCTTGCTTCGTTGAAGCAACATCCCTCGCGATTGACGCACGTGATTCGTTCGGATGATGGTGGTAAGACATGGAGTCAACCCAAGCACTTTGGTGTACAGGTAAAGAATGCAATTCTGCACCTTTCTCCAACGGGTGTTCCATTGATTCTAGGCAGCCCAGTTGAAGCAGGCGAGAGCCGACCTGGTTGTGTGTATTATTCATTGGACAAGGGTGAAACGTGGAAAGAAGGAGTGCGGCTGATTGAGCCCATCTTACCCAAATATCGAATGGCTTACGGCGTGAGTGCGATCAATCTGAGAGATGGGCGAATGTTGGTTACGTTTTACGGTTATGATCCAAGCAAAAAGGAGACAGGCGATTCCCCGTGGTCGACGACCACTTCCTATCTGGGAAGTAACGTTGTGCTGGAAAAAGCAATGGGCAACTCGAAGTAGAACGACTTGTGCCGGGATGACTTTGGCTATAAGGTCGTGGACAAGCCAGTCCACATTCACGATCTACATGCTACGATCCTGCACCTCCTCGGGCTTGACCACGAGAAACTGACCTACCGCCACAGCGGACGTGACTTCCGGCTTACCGACGTTCACGGGAGCGTAATCAAGGACATTCTTGCGTGAAGTTTGATTGATACGCGAAGACCTCCCCGCAAGCGAAGGACATAGTCTTTTCTCAGGCTGCTAGATGTGCCTACCCTACGGATACCGTGTTTTCAGCCAATCAGAGTAGGATAGACATCGCGCCGTTCTCCTTTTTCAAACATCATTTTGAGGAGCGGAGGAGCTCCGTTGTTAGGTCGCGTGGAGATCTACCATCACGTCAGCGAAGAAAGCACCATGAACAACTCGCACGTTGACGGCAAAACCTTGCCGAGGCGTGAAATAGGCATTCTGCTGGAAGTGTTCTTTTTCTGCCTGCTGTTAGTTGTGGGTCAAGCCGTCGCCCAAGGGATTCAGCAGGAGAAGAATGTTCCGATGAAAACCCGGGACGGCGCTCTTTTGCGTGCAGACATCTATCGACCCATGGTGGATGAAAAACTTCCTGTGCTGCTTCAGCGCAACCCCTACAACAAGGATCGATGGGAATCTGGGAGTTGGAGTTCGCATTCACCAGTTCGACTCGCGAACCAGGGCTACGTAGTGATCATCCAGGATACTCGTGGGCGCTATGCGTCCGACGGGGATTTTTATCCGTTTCTACACGAGATTGCTGACGGTTACGATACGGTCGAGTGGGCCGGAGGCTTGCCCTATTCGAATGGCAAGGTCGGCATGTTCGGCTCCTCTTATGTTGGAGTGACTCAATGGCTCGCGTCTCTGGATCACCCGCCACATTTGGCGGCGGTGTTTCCAGTGATGACGAGCTCCGACTATTACGACGGCTGGATCTTCAGAGGCGGCGCACTGGAATTCTGGTTTAGCGGCTCTTGGACCAACATGCTCGCAGTCCATACGATGACCCGGCAGTCATCCCGCCAAATTGCGATGCCAAAGTGGATGGAGACGCTTCCGCTTTCTGATTATCCGATGGCAGCGGCTCCGAACGTATCGACGCTAGCCCCTTACTTCCGCGACTGGCTGGATCACGAAAGCGATGACGAGTTCTGGTCTCGATGGAGCGTTGAAAAAAGCCATTCCAAGCTGAAGGTCCCGGCATACCACCTAGGTGGGTGGTATGACATCTTCTTGCAAGGGACTCTGAAGAACTTTCAGCGGCTGAAGCAGCTGCACCCTGAAGTTCCTCACTATCTCACCATAGGACCATGGAACCATTCAGGTCCGAGGCCTCACCGGGTGGGCGAACTAGACTTTGGCACCGAATCTGACCTGGACACTGACGGGGAATTGTTGGAGTGGGCGGACTTGATGCTCAAGCAAAAGCTGAACCGTTTGACCCATCGTACTCCTGTAAGGATTTTCGTCATGGGAAAGAATGTCTGGCGTGATGAGGAGCAGTGGCCTCTCCTTAGGGCGGTTCCTCAGAATTATTTTCTGCACTCGGTTCGCGGAGCTCAAGGTGCTTCGGGAGACGGTGTTCTGGATTTGCAGTCTCCTGCCAATGAACTCGCTGATGCCTTTACGTATGATCCTAGCAACCCTGTTCCCACGCTAGGAGGCCCTCTTTGTTGTAGTCGCGAGGCGATTAATGGGGCGGGCCCTTTCGATCAAAATAGAGTGGAGGCGCGAGTGGATGTTCTTGTTTATTCCACCCACCCGCTACTGGAGGAGATGGAGGTGACTGGACCTGTTCACGTGGTCCTTTATGTTGGTTCCGATGCCCCGGATACTGACTTCACGGCTAAGTTGGTCGACGTTCACCCTGACGGCAGGGCCTACAATCTGGCGGAAGGCATCCTACGAATGCGTCGCCGCGAGGGCCTAGCCCGACTGGCGCCGAAGCTTCAGAAAGACAAAGTCTATCGGATCGAGATTGATCTGGTGGCGACAAGCAACGTGTTCACGGTTGGCCATCGCATTCGCTTGGAGGTGTCTTCCAGTAACTTCCCACGCTTTGACCGCAACTTGAATACCGGCGAGCCACTCAAAACTGCTCGGAGGATGAGAAACGCCCACAATCGGGTTTTTCACACGTCCTCGTATCCCTCACATCTGGTTCTACCGATCGTTGCTCGTCGTCGACAATGATTGTGAATGCGGACTGGGGAGGTCACCGTCCGCATAGGCAAACGGAGCTTGAACAGAAATATCGAAATGACAAGTGGTTCGTTGACCCGTCGAGGACGTACAATGCCTCACGCGATAGTAGTGATGGGCTTGACGAGGTATGCGTCTACTGCCTCCGGGTTGAGTGTGACTCCGAGTCCCGAGGTCGTGGGCAGCGTCCAGGAGCCATTTTGCAGTTGGGGATCAGGTCCGTCCAGCCTGGAACGCAAGAGAGATGGGAAGAGACCCGGGTCAAAGAATTCGACATATGGGCAGTTGGGCGTCATTGCTCCGAAATGGTGGGTTGCGGCAACAGTCAAACCCGTCTTCCAAGCGTGAGGAATGCAATAGAATCCCTTTTCGCTTGCCATTTGAGCACATCGACGAGCCTCCGTCAGACCTCCCACCCGACCCAGGTCCGGTTGAATGACGTCACATCGACCCCTTTCTATCAATTCGCGGAACTCATGACGTGTCTGAAGCAACTCGCCTGCGGCAACCGGAGTTGTTGTAGCGTGAGCCAGTCGCGCCAGTCCATCCAAGTCATCCGTGTGGAGCGGCGTTTCCACAAACAGCAGTTGCAGATCCTCCACTCGACGCAAAGCCCAGAGGGCCTCCTTGAAGTTTTTCCATCGGTAGCCAACATCCACCACTAGGGCTCGATCATCGCCGACGATCTGGCCGACACTGGCAGATGAAATCTACCCACTGCCGATCGGAAATGAGGTCGTCAAAAAGAGTTTCCATCTTGACTGCTCTGAAACCTCGACTGATGGCTGACTCCAGCAGTGACAAACAATGTTTCGCGACCTCCTTCCAGGAGCGACCCTGGGACAAACCTGGAAACAAAGTAGCGTAGGGATGGACCTCCTTCCTGGCTGCGCCGCCGAGTACCTCATAGACCGGTAGTCCAAGAGCCTTGCCTCTCAGGTCATGTAGAGCATTGTCGATGGCCGACATCAGCATGATCCCAAGCCCCCGACGGCCATGGTAGATGGTTCCGTCGTAGACCTTGTCCCAAAGGCGCTCTACTTCAAGCGGGTTCTCCCCGATGAGGAGGTCTCGGATGCTGAGACTCCAAACGTGGGCCGAGGGTGCCGCCAGCAGCGCGGCAATTACATGAGGTGGGGCATCCGTCTCACCAAGGCCATACTGCCCGTTGTCGGCAGTAATACGGATGACGGCAGTATCGACAGCTCCGTCGCAATCTTCAGGCTTGGTCTGGGGCCCTCGAAATTGCAGGCACTCGATCTGAGCAACCTTCAATCCCTAGTCCTCCTCACATGTACCTGCTGTAATCTTGATCATCAACTCCGTTCTAGCTCGGCAGTCGGAATTTCAGATGAAGAACTGTGAAGCACAATTGTCTCTCGATTGGGATCGATGAAAAACCAGCAAACTACGCCGAGCATGACAACGAGACTGGCAAAATACCAAGGCCCAGGACCAACCAGCGACGGATGCGATGAGCGGAGTCAGAGTAGGCGCGATGAATCCACCGAGGTTCGCGCCGGTGTTCATGATGCCTCCCGCGGCGCCCACTTCCTTGCCACCCAAGTCTATGGCCGTTGCCCAGAATGGGCCCGATGCTGAGGCAAATCCTAGAGCTAAAGACAGAAACAACGCGACACTCCAGGTGCCTGTGAGGTTGACGCCAATGCAGAGGAGTCCGGCACTAGCACTCAGGCAAACAACGGGCACGAGGCGCCGACCAGATTTCTTGCCGAATCGAGCGACCAACTGATCGCAAACCCAGCCCCCAATGGGGGTCATGACTGTCCAGGTCAAAAAGAGAATTGTGGTAAACAGCGCACTCTGTTGATCACCTACGTGACGAATCTTGGAAAAATAATAGTAGATCTAAAAAAGGAAGATGTATTCGAAGTAACCAACCGCGCTGTATCCAAGGGTTAGTAACATCAGACTGCGGTTCGATAGAAGCTCGCGCCAGCGTGTTCCTCCGTCATGAGCAAGCTTCCGAGGAACTCGCGACCTTGCTTGCTTGAAGTCGTGGTGCTGGGTTCCTCGATGCCCTGGTGGGTGGTCATGCGCATACCATGACCACAGGATTCCAAGCAGTGCTGTGGTCGCGGCTGCCAACCAGAAAGATACGCGCCAGCCATGCCTGTCCATCATCCAAGCAAATAGAAACGGCGACACGGCTCCGCCAACACCCGCGCCAGCGGCGACAACCCCCCAAACTTGGGCGCGTTGCTCGGCTGAAAACCAGTTTGCATTGACACGTCCGCATGAAGGGTAGAGGGGTGCCGTGAACGCCCCCATTCCCAGGCGGATTAAAAAAAACGAAGGAATAATACCGAAATAGGTTCCCAACCCTGGATGGCCGGCGACCGCCGTCAATCCAGTAAACAAGGCGGATCCCAAGCCCATCCAAGTCAACACCAATCGAGGGCCGAACCGATCTGCCAGATGTCCTCCCAGAATCATCAGGAGTCCGTAGCTGAGGAGGAAGGCTGAATGAATACTGCCCATCTCTGTTTCAGACAACGAGAACTCGCTGATGATTCGGGGTGTGGCGATTGATAGGATCGTTCGATTGAAGTAGCTCATGACGCTGAAGGCCAACATGAGCAAAGCAATGACGGTTGGCGAATGTCTGAGGTATCGGTACGGCATGAGCCCTGCCTCGTTACGCGGTCTTTAGATGCGCTCTTGCGCGAGACCCTTTCAATTGTCAATTGGTCATTGGTGGAGGCTAACCACGCCGGGACTAGTAAGCCCAACGGGGAGAGTACTTATCCACTACCAGACTTCCCAAGGTCCTAAGCTGTAGCGTCGTTGGCTTGAGATTCACTCCCTTCACGATCTCCTGCAATTCGTCCTTGCGCCCCAGTTGCTGCCACACAGCCCACTCCATGGGAAACCGCTGGAACAAGTTCATATCAAACACGGCGAAACCATTGGCCCCCTTCTGGTAGAAATCGAGGGCGGTAGGCATTGCTTCGTCCACTTTGACGAGGGTGGGACGAAGTGTAGGGCAGAGTCGGCATTGGAATCCCTTGGTTAGTTGAGAGAAGTAAGGTAGTTCGATGGGAGTAGGCTCTTCTCGGTTCATCCCGAAGGGCCCAGGGGACAACTCGTCAATCAGACCTTCGCGGACCCAGCCAGGCAGATCCAGCGCATGGAAACGGTTGATATCTTCATTCGCCATCACAACGGCCGATAGCTGCAAACGCTTCCCGCTTTTGGATGACTTGTTCAGCTCATTCCGAACCCGGCGAAGAAACTCGGTCATCAGCGAGGCTCGCAGATCCAGCAATCGTGGATCTCGCTCATTCGTGCTCTGCGGCACAATGCCATAGCGTTGGCGAAATGCATCGGCGACTGGCTTTTCATAGAGAATGTAAGGTTGTGCTCTTGTGAATATTAAATTAATGCCATCGACTCCGTAGGCCACAATCTCCCGAATCAATTCGAGCATGTGGTCTTGCACTTCGGGAAACGCATAGCTCATTCTGGCGATGGAGCGATGATCGTAGTCCACACAGCGCCATTCTGGATGATCTCTGAAGAAAAGAGAAAAGTAGGCACGGTCCCACGGCGGTTCTACGCTAAAGGATTCCACGCGAATGCTGGCGTGAAACTCCATTCCGATTCGGTGAGTGAACTCGAGGGCCGTGGCAAAAGGGTCGATCCCTTTGGAGAGCAAAATCTTCATGCTCTCCGCCACGTAGCGATCACCTATCCTTGGGAAATCTTTTCCCTGTGTGCCTAAGATCGTGCCGACCTTGGTTGGATGCAAACAATTGTCAGCTCGGGCCGTGCACCAGTAAATAGCCTGATAGTCGGTGTCCTTGAAAGGGAAGATTTCTTCATGGATCTGTTCTTTGGAAGTAGGGCGGCGTTCGTACATGAATGTAAAAACATCATTCATACAAATCAAACGGCCTGATCCCTTCTGTCGTCGCCTTGCTAGAAGCCAACCAATTTCATCAGATGCAAGCTGGACGATCCGGATATAGGCGATCGCACAGGGTTCGACGAGTCCCGTTGCATTTTGGGCGATTTCAAGGAATTGACCGTTAAGTTCGACACAGCGGAAAAAACAATCTTGAATTTGATATCGAATCCAGTCGGCTCGAGCCATCAGAGAACGGCTACCAGTTTGCACACCAATCGTTTGAGAGAGAAGCCAATGGCAGGGATCACCGTCCAACTTCAGCTTGACCGCATTGGTATCGCCATAGCCCAGGAAGCTCTTCATCCCGATGTAAATTGCGTGCCAGCCTTTCTCCTTTAAAGGGATTCGGATGGGGGGTGCTGCCGTTTCAGGTCCAGCCAATAACATCGAGCCCTTAAGCTCCTTTTCGTTGTAGCGTGCTTCATAGTCAACACTCTGCCAACAACCTTGTCGCGGATCGCTGGAAATGGCCGACTCAGGAGTGCATCGTTTCAAGTCTGAGATCCAGACACTGCGCCTGGCTAAGGAATCATGCTGCAGACCAAAAAGTTCGGCCTCCTTCCAATGAGGGGAAGGCGGGGGCGACACTGGCTCCGCAGAACTTTCTATGGGGATGGGTAATGAAAACAGCGCTGGGGCTATGATCCATTTCCCAGCATTGCCAAACCACTGCCGTCGTGTACTCTCATTCGATAAAAACCCTTCCGGCTGTGTCATGATGACCTCCCGAACCTTATGGTCTAGTGGATGAACAGTTCTCCGCTCCGCCTCACACAGCGGAAAATTTGCCACACTGATTAGTTAACTTAGGTCTAAACTCTTAAGATTTCGGCTTCATCAATGATGAAGTGATACCCCTGTAACTCACTCCTTGGACACATGAGACACAGAGAAAGCGTGCTCATTGTTCCAGACCACTATTCTTGGACGCGCGCGTTCAGGATGACTACCATATGGCTGGGCTGTGTGACGCCTCGTGAATCTCTGAGCAGGTCACCTTGGAACCGGATTAGGCTTCATTTCCTCGTGACCTCTTTACGATCGGAGAAACCAACAGAGACCCACCAGCAATGAATGAAGAAACAGGGAGATGCCTAGAAAAACGCCGAAGCCGACCCGTGCTTCCTTTTCAGGCACCGGAATTTCCCAGTTTTTCCAATCCACTAACCGTCTGTACGGGAGCCCCGCCGGGGCCAGCCTGCCTTGCTCGAAAGCCAATTCGCCCCTCTCAAATGCTTCTAACTTTGTCTCCTGGCCAACAGGAGTATTGATCGTTAGGAAGAACCGATCGAGTTGCCTCACCGGCTCGGGACGTGTGAGAAGACTCACACCCACTCCGCACAGAAGGGCTGTGGAAAGATAGAGGGATACGATCTTGGGAAATCCAGCATCTCCGCTCCAGCCAAAAAAGTAGTGGCCCATCAACAGAGCGACAGTTGCCCCAAGAAAGCTTGCCCAAGCCCCGTAACGATTGGCACGCCTCCAGAAAAGACCTAACCAAAAAGCCAAGCCCATCAGTGGGGAAACCTGCCACATGAAGCGAATCGCGGCGGGCACGTCTGAAAATGAGAAAGCAAGGGCCAAGCTGGCAACGACGAAGACAGTCGAAAAAATTCTACTTGCCAGCAATTCGCTCCTAGGGTTCTCGAGTCCTCGAAAACTGCGCATCACATTTCGCGTAAATAGAGCTGACGATGTGAGAACAAACGCTGCACCATTGTCCATTACCGAAGCCATGATGCACGCGATCATCAGCCCCACAAAGCCGGCGGGAAGGAGATCGCGCACCAAGGAACCGAAGACATGGTCGCCATTCAAGCTCCCTTGACCGTAGTAGCCTATGGCCAAAACGCCCACTAGAGCCCAAGCAATGGTGCAGAAGCGTTTTAGGGCTGCTCCACCGCAGAATCCTACCCGGCCGTCAAGTTCGCGCTTGCCAGCGGCCGTATTGACCATGACCTGTGGTTGCGCGACAAGGCTCACCAGTTGATTGACGTGAGCCATTACAATCCAAAAAAAACCAATTTCTCCAGCAGCCAGCAGGTTAAAAGTTGTATCTAGATTTGGAATCCTTGCGTGTATCCCCGAAGTGCCACCCAAGGCCTTCCACACAAACGGGACCAGGAGGAAAGACATGATGACGGTCATCAACCCCTGGATCAGGTCATTCCAGACCGCTGCGATTAAACCACCAACCAGGCTGTAAAACATGAAGGATGCAGTCATCAACGCGATGGATGCAGTTAGCGGGATAGCCCCACCCGTAAGGGCTTCAATCAGCCGACCCGAGCCAAAGAGCATAACGCCCAGATACCCAACATTGATAACGGTTCCCACCACGCCATAAAGGAGTCCAACCGAAGCGCCGTAGCGGCTTTCGTAGAAGTCTCCAGTCGTCAAACAACGAGCGCGCCGAAACGGTCCGGCCAGCAGCCAAAAAAAGGGAAGGTTGAATATGTGCAACCATTGATACCAAATTCCTGCCATTCCAATACTGTAGGATCGCGCAGCCACGCCCACAGCCGTGTCGGCGCTGGTGCCGAGGCCGAAACCGAACATGACCATGAGCAGTTTCCCGAAGCGCCGGCCACCCATGTAATAGTCATCAATGTTCTGGATTTTGCTCCGGGACCAGAAACCAATGAACACCATCACTGCGAAGTAAATCGCGATCACACAAACATCGATCAGTCCTAACTTAAGCACGATGACGCTGTTCCTAAAGCGGCCTGGTTCATGAGACCTGACTGGGCCAGGCACCCCTTTCTTGGATCGTTGGCGACTTGGGGAACATCGCTTGAGCCAGCACTCTACCGCAAGACTCTCCAGAGGCCTCGTGACCGGTGGTAGCCGATCCCTTCTGTGTGAGCGAATTTCGAGGAAACCTAGGATTAAAAACGGAGAGGGGCTAGTCAGTGGCAATGACTGAATTCACACAATCATCGACCCATGCCACCTCTGAATAGTGGTTCACGGATATGCCGTTGCCGACCGGAGTGGGTTTCTGGACGACAAACTCTATCCAGTTAGGAGCGTTGAAAGCACTGAAGGCAAGCCAGAACCTTTCAATCAGACGCTCGTACGGCTTTGTGAAGTCCGGATAAAGGACAGGTCCCGTATCCGTTTGATAGGTCAGATATCGTTCACTCACATTCATGGTCCAGATGGGGTAATCCAAAACAATGCGGTAGGCAGAAGCCTTGTATTCGGTTCTAGCTACCAGAGGTTTGCCACCGTCCGCTGCCCGAATGATTTCAGAAACGTCCTTGAGTAGGAGACCCTCCACTTGCTGAAGTGTAAAGTAGTATCGATGAAAGGCCCGCGACGTTTTTAGTATATTTCGTTCAGGTTGAGGCCCCAGCGAAGGAGGATCGAGCATCACTCCCTTGTTGTTCTTGTCCCAGCTCTTCAGGAGAAGTGCATCATCGTGAGAGAGCACAGGACGATAGTCGGCATTGGGTTGCGTGAATATGCCGAGGTCTCGGCTCGCTCCTACTCTCTCACTTTTTGTGGCTTCACCCAAAAAGTATTCAGTGGCATTTCCGGCGGGATCTGTGATCTCGCATCGACACTCAATGCGAACCCGGGCACGATTGTGGGGTGTCTGCCGCAAATCTGAGATGGTCTTCGGAGGATGTTTTTCGAAATCTGCCTCAAACGTAAGAAAAGAGCGGTGGAAATCCAATATCTTCATTCTAGCTAACTCGTGGAACACGCACCGCTCAGGCTTTTCTCGAATCGGCGCGCGTTCAGAAAAGAAACTTTAACGCAAACTGAATTGAACGGGGATCTCGAACCGCGTTAGGCCTATTCGATCCTGGAACGTTAAACGGAGGATCGAAAAATCCGCTGAAATAGAAGTTGGGATGGTTTAGCGCATTGAACATCTCCGTCCGGAACTCCAACTGCCGAGCTTCTCGAATAACAAAATTCTTGGAAATCCCCAAATCGACATTGGCATAACCCGGACCATCCATGACGTTCTTTGCTACGTTGCCAAATCTGGTCGCAGGTGCCTTGAACACGCTCGGGTCAAACCAGAAGTCCGGAGTCCGCTGAGAAGCCGGCAAATTGGCCTCTTTGCCCGGCAGTATGTCTGGGCGAACCAGTGCCGCCGCGCCCGACACCGAGAGGGAGAAGGGATAACCACTCGTGGCTTGGAAGATGTAGTTCAGCTTCCAACCTCCCAGGATTGCATTGGCTACTCCTCGGGCCTGGGATAGAAAGCGGCGGTTTGCGCCAACCGGAATTTCGTAAATGCCACTGAAGTTAAAAATCTGACGGACATCGAAGTCGGCGCGTCCCCAGATTTGCCGTAGGTCGCTATAGTCCGGAATGACGCTGGCATCGTCGCCAGATTGGTCGGTTAGCGCCTTGCTCCATGTGTAGTTCAAGAGAAAAGAAAGGCCGTGGGCGAGCCGTTGCCGGGCAGTAACCTGGAGGGCGTTATACTCCATATTGTAGCCCGCGGTCCTGAGCGATAAGCTGCCGGTACCGGGATATCTGGCCTGTCCAATATACTGCTGCGCGTAAAACTGACCATCCGTCAAGCCACTCACATGAGTTTGCTTGCTGCCTATGTAGGAGACCTCCAGGGCCAGGTTAGAGACAATCTCTTTTTCGACAGAGAAATTCCACTGCTGCGTTCCTAGGTCGCGGAACTGACGCTGGGCGGGGGCATAGATGACACTTCCCGAGTTGGCCAGCGGGCCATAGAAATAGTCGACAGGAATCTTGTCGATAATCACCGGACTCGCCGGGGTTCCAGCGAGGGCTATTCGGGCTTGCCAGGGAGCCACAAAGGCCGTGTAGGCCGTTACAAATCCGGAAACGGGTGCATAAAAGATCCCGTATCCACCTCGAACGACGAGATCGTTCGTTCCTCTGGGCCTGAATGCCAGACCGAAACGCGGTCCAATGCTCTTCCAGTCAGTATCGTGGGCTGTGGCTGGACCACCAACTCGATAAGGATATTTGATCCTTGCGAGATCCTGCTCAGTCAAAGGGGAGCCTTCCGGGTAGACCAGCTGTCCGTTCGTCAAATCAAACGTCGCCATCCTCTTGTCAAGGCTCTTGTAGGGAGTATTCACGTCATAACGTAATCCTAAGTTCAAGGTCAGTCGGGGGCTGACTTTCCAGTCGTCCTGGACATATGTTCCCAAGAGAGTCCGCCGCAGGTACATCCAGCTCACATCAGGCATGAACTGGACGCTGCTGGCGAGTCCCATGGCAAAATCTGCCCAAACGTTGGTGCTGTAGGTATTGAGAAAGAAGTTGCGACTTCCCATGAGGACCCAGTTGTCATGTTGTCTTTTGGCATCCACTCCCATTTTCAAAGAGTGACTTCCCTTCGTGATGCTCAAGCTATTAACAACATTGTAGGCATTGTTTCGTCGGCCAAAGGGCGAGTGGTCCACGCCGAAGTAATTCCTCTGGCCCAAGGGACTGAGAATGCTCATTCTCGGGAAACCGAAAAACGTAGCCCCGTTTTGATGAAGCGGCCAGCCGATCTGAGTCGCATAGTCTGACTTGTCCTCGTTATCAAGCAGATCAATCAGCCGGGTATAGCCAACCCGCGACTCAAACACTGTTCTCGGGCTGAACGCCTGAGTGAATGCCAGTACTGCCGCATAGCCATTCTGAGGACGAAGGCGAGCCGTGTAAGTGCCAAGAAACGGTTCAAGGGTTTTCCGAGTCCCTCCAATCCAGGAGAAGGCCAAGCTTCGATTTTGCGACAACTGCTGGTCAAACCGAATGACATTGGTGTTCCAGTGCCTCGTGTCCTGGGCATTGTTCACAAAGTTGCGAATCGGATCGGAGCTGTTAGGCAAGGGCAAGAAATTAATAAGCTTGGTCCCAAGAGGACTGAGCATTGTTGACGGGATGCGATCTCCAGGGAACGGCTGATTTGTAAAGGGATTCTTGGGTTTGATGACAGATTGTGAAAAGTCTCCAGTTCTCTCCAACGCAGTCGGCATGTTCCATAAAGACGTCGTCCCTTTGCTTTCTCGAAAGCCTTCGTAACTAAAGAAGAAGAAACTACGGTCTTTGCCGTTGTAGTGCGGCAGGTAGACGGGTCCGCCTATGGCTGCGCCAAACTGATGGAACCGGAAGACTGGTTTGGTCTGAGCAAAGAAATTGCGAGCGTCCACCGCAGAGTTGCGGTGAAATTCGTAAACACTTCCGTGATACTGATTCGTGCCCGAACGAAGCTTCACATCAATAACTCCACCGCCGGCCCGACCGTACTCAGCGGAATAGAGATTCCGAACAACCTGGAATTCCTGGATGGACTCAATGGTGGGCACAGCGGCCAATTCGTTGTAGTGATTGTCCGTGTTGTCAATGCCGTCCACTCGAAATTGGTTGTGACCCGAACGTCCGCCGTTAACCTCAAGAGTTCCGCCCTTGCTCGGGGAACCAGCGCTGGCATTGCGATTACTGACTCCAGGTGTCAATGTGGCCAACTGCAGAAATTCCCTGCCATTCAGCGGCAACTCGAGGATCTTGCGGTTGTCCATGACTTCACCCAGAGAAGAGGTTTCTGATCTCACTAGCGGCGCCCTACTGTCAACCGTCACTGACTCTGCAAGTTCGCCGACCTCCAGCGCCATATCCAAGCGCTGCGTCTGGCCCAGTTGCACCAGCACCTCCGGGAAGAGGGCGGCTTTGAAGCCGGCTTGCTCAGCCCGAACCTGATAAACACCTATTCGCGACAGAGGTATTCGATAGTCTCCTTGTTCATTGGTTGTACCCGTGTGAACGATATTGGTTTCGATGTGTCGAGCACTCACCGAAACCCCAACGACGACTGCTCCAGATGCGTCCTTAATGGTCCCTAGCAATGTAGCGGTCTGGCTCCAACCGCTAGGAACGATCCAGAAAAGTAGGACGATCGTAACCATGCAGATCATCAGTCTGTTTCTGGCTACATTCGAAGGATACCTGCCAATAGGAGTGATACTCATAGCTCCTCCCTTTTTGGCCCTGTGCGGACCATGCTAGTCGGAATGAACTTAATCCGGCCATTCCTTCCACGCTTAGAAGAGATGGTGAAGAGAGTTTGCCCTTTTGCCACCTCAGCGGAAAAGGCTTGTCTGGTCGTCTCGCCTGTAGCTGGCAACCAGGAATCGACCTCATAGCGAAGAATCTTCAGACTAAATAATAGTTGTTGTATACTACCCTAATACCAAAAAGGCAAGGATTTTTGCACGATCGTTCCGCTCATGACTTTTTCGTTCTGAGTGCTGTCCCGGGTCTTCTATTTTCCTCTGGTGTTGATCTTGCTTTGTCTTACGGGTGCTGCCCGCTCTGCTCTTGGGAGTCTCCTTCTGGGTCATCAGGTCTGATTCTGGGTGAGTCGGCTGCCGCTGCGTCGGTCGGCTTCGCTAACATGGTGAATAGTCTTGGGTCTTTTCTCAGTTCGTCCATCGGCTGCGATCTCCTCACCCAGGGTCTATCCCATCGTGGCGTTGTGTTCTTTCTTCGAGCTTCTTGGTTGCAGCCGCGCTAGTGGCGGCAGTGCGGCCCATAGAACGATACGAGTCTCTAACCAGGGGGTCGTCTTACTTCTTTGAGCCGATAGCTTGGGCCGTCCAACGAAGCCTGATTCTCTGTCGTGACAGGAAGCGAGAATCGGGTGTTGACACGTTCTATTTGTTGTATACACTAGGTATTATATTCTCTAAATACGACGATGCGGCAGATCCTGCGTCAGGGACCAGCGGCCTAGCCAAGTGGAGGTGTCAGATGAATCGCAACAGCATGTCTTTCCTTTTCGTGTTCGTCTGCATGGCCTTTTGTTTCTCAGGAACCAATGCCCAGGAGGTCCGGGCAACACTTGGTGGAAGGGTGATCGATCAATCGGAGGCCGTTGTGGCTGGGGTCGCCATAACGGCCACTAATAGCGAGACGAATGTCGGAGTCTCGACGCTGAGCAACGAGGCGGGAAGTTATGTTTTCCCACCCCTGATTCCAGGAACGTACCGCGTTTCGGCGGAGAATCCGGGATTCAAGAAGTTTATTCGCGAGGGCATTGTACTAAGGGTGCAGGACAAGGTTGAACTCATCATTACCCTGCAAGTAGGCGAAGTCACCACCAGCGTTGAGGTCAGCAAGGAACTCGCGCTCATCGAGACCGCTACCGCAACGATCGGCCAAGTGATCGACTCGAGATTGGTTTCTGAGCTTCCCCTTAACGGGCGCAATCCCTATCTGCTGAGTGCTCTGTCGGTGGGACTGCACGCTAACAATCCGCCACAGATCCAGCGCACGTTCGATGTCGGCGGAACAAACAATGTCACAACGGGTGCTGGTCCTCAGCGACAAGGAGGTGGCAATAACGAATTTATTCTAGATGGCGCCCCCGCCGAAGGGGCCTTGAACTTTGTGCCTTCAGTATCGGCGGTGCAAGAATTCAAGGTTCAGACCAACACATTTGATGCCGAGTATGGTCGCGGAGCTGGAGCGGTTGTCAATGTGAGCATCAAGTCGGGGACCAACAAGCTGCATGGCGAGGTCTACGAGTTTCACCGAAACTCTGCGTTGGATGCCAATAACTTCTTTAGCAATAGCGCTGGCCTGGCAAAGTCGAATTTTCTTTTCCATCTTTTCGGGGCTTCGGTGGGAGGGCCCGTTCAACTTCCCAAGCTTTACAACGGGAAAAACCGCACTTTCTTCTTCTTCAACTACGAAGGCGTGCGTCAAGGGACGCCATCCACATTTCTGGACAGGGTGCCCACGGAATTGGAGCGAGCGGGCGACTTTTCGAGGAGCTTGAACTCCAGAGGAGAAGTGATCAACATCTATGACCCGCTCAACCCAACTCCTAGTCCAGGAGGCGCCTTCGCCCGCGCTGCATTTCCGGGTAACAAGATCCCCTCCAATCGAATCGATCCGGTTGCCAAAAACATGATTCAATACTATCCATTACCGAACTTGGGCGAAACGCCTTTAGGGGCGCCCAATTTTGCCAAGGCCACCGGCACACATGACGATTACGATCAATATGTTGCACGCGTAGACCACAGCTTTACTTCCAGTAATCAATTGTTCGTACGAATAGAAACCAGCGCGCGGACTGCAATATCGGCTCCTGTCTACGACAATATCGCGGACCTCGGTGGTTCCGGGGCGCCCTTCTATCGCCGCAGCCGTGGGGCTGTCATCCAGGACACGCACATTCTCAGTCCGGCCTCCATCTTAACCGCTCGATACGGTTACAACCGCCTCGTAAATCAGCAAACCCTGGTGCACGAAGGTTTTGACTTCCGTACCTTGGGCTTTCCGGACAGTCTCTATCAGGCTTCAACCTATAAGCTATTTCCGGCGATCACCATTGCCGGTTTTAGTGGCCTCGCTGGGACGGGAAATTTCCTGCAGGCGGTCGATGGCCATACGGGGCAGATCAGCCTCTCCAATATTCGGGGGAAGCACAACTTCAAATTTGGAGGCGACTTGCGTGCCGCTCGAACCAATCTTGGGAATGGACAGTCTGGTGCTTCTAGTGGTGCTTATAACTTCGACGCGGCGTTTACCCAGGGGCCGAATCCGAACGTGGCCAGTGCCGCGGCGGGTCATCCAATTGCCTCGTTTCTAGTAGGCACTCCAAACTCCGGTCGGATTGACAATAATGCCGAGGCAGCCTTCCAGGGACTCTACTATGGGTTCTTTGTCCAGGATGACATTAAACTCACTCCAAAACTGACTGTCAATGCAGGCTTGCGGTGGGAATATGAAGCGCCCCAAACGGAACGGTTCAACCGGATGAGTCGTGGTTTCGACTTCAATGCAACCAGTCCTGTTCAGCCCCCCGGTACCACCGTTAAGGGTGGACTTCTATTCGTGGACCAAAACAACCGGTCTTTGGGCGAAGGCGATCGATTGAACTTCGCACCGCGGCTTGGACTGGCCTATCAGATACAGAACACAACGGTCGTTCGCGCCGGCTACGGGATCTTTGCTGGAAAGACCTATGGCAACTACACCTCGGCGGCTCTGCAACCAGGCTTCAGCGCTAGTACGGGGTTCGTCTCTTCACTGGATGGCGGAATTACTCCCGCCAACTTCTTACGCAACCCTTTTCCGGAAGGTTTGGTGACACCCAGCGGCAGTTCCCTTGGACTCGCCACGTTCGCGGGACAAGCTGTCTCGTTCGTAGATCCAGGATTCAATCAGCCCTACACCCACAGCTTTGCGGTGAATGTTCAGCAGGAGCTTCCCAAGGCTTGGCTGGTTGAGTTGGGCTATGTGGGAGGCCGGGGTTCCCATTTGCCTTGGACGAGGAACTGGGAGTTGAACCAGCTGCCACCTTCGTTTCTAAGCCAAGGCGCTGCGCTTCAAGAAAGAGTACCAAATCCCTTCTTTGGTTTGATCCAGATCGGAGCTCTAAGTGCTTCTACGGTCGCTCGCCAGCAGCTGCTGCGTCCTTTCCCGCAGTTTACGTCGGTTCAGATGATACGGCCGAACATCGGCAGCTCCACCTACCACTCATTTCAAGCGAAGGTTGAACGTCGATTCTCACAAGGGCTTGCCGTACTGACCTCTTACACCCTATCGAAGTTGATCGATGACGTGAACCAGATCGCCCCTGTTCAGAATAACTACAATCTCAAACTTGAGCGCTCGATAGCGGAGTACGATCGAACGCACCGACTCGTCAGCACGGTGGTGTGGGAGTTGCCTTTCGGGTTGGGCAAGCCGTTCTTG
>Ga0187893_10002085_pt1 | contig 45249 bp, 45 predicted proteins | sample MA1701074metaG_FD_139574 | JGI IMG/M metagenome (GOLD analysis project Ga0187893, IMG submission 139574) | White microbial mat communities from a basaltic lava cave in the Kipuka Kanohina Cave System on the Island of Hawaii, USA - MA170107-4 metaG ... | reverse complement strand
GACGTCCTGGTCGAGTTCGCCCCGGGGCACGTACCGGGACTGGCGTTTCTCGCAATGGAAACCGAACTCTCCGAGATCCTCGGCAGGAAGGTTGATCTGAACACACCAGGATTCCTCAACGCCCATCTCCGGGACCGCGTTCTTGCCGAAGCCGAGGTTCAGTATGTCCAGACGTGAAGCATCTCTCGGCCTACGTCAGATGCTGGACCATGCCCGGGAGGCGCTGGCAATGGCCCGCGGCCGATCCAGGAGTGATCTCGACACCAACAGAATGCTGACCCTCGCTCTGGTCAAACTGCTCGAAATCCTCGGCGAAGCAGCGAACCGCGTCAGGAGCGAGGACCAAGCCAGGTACCTTCAGATTCCCTGGCAGCAGTTGATCGGGCTGCGCAACCGCCTCGTGCACGGGTACGATCAGGTAGACCTGGATATCCTCTGGCAAATCCTGGTTAGTGATCTGCCTCCGCTTGTCGAGGAGCTCGAGAAGATCATCGCGCCCGAGGAGCGTTCACCATGAGCCGGCAAGCGAGGCCTGGCGCCAGAAGATCACGCCCCAAGGTCGCCCGACCCGCCCCTGCGGTCGTTGGGACAAGCAGCGTAAAGATAACCCCCGCAAAAGGCAGGCCGATGCTCGTATGGGTAGGGAAACGTCCACTCGCCCACGTCACCGCCTTTCCGTCGCAACACGTGGAGACATTCGACCCCGCGGGGACCCTTAAGCGCACCCCTATCGATCCCGAATTGTGGAAGGATTGGCCATCCGCCTACCCGCGTGGCGGGCTTCTGTTCCATGGGGACAATAAGGAAGTGCTGGCGCACCTACTTGCCAATGGCTTCCGGGGGAAGGTAAACCTAGTCTACATCGATCCACCGTTCGACTCCGGCGCTGACTATGTTCGCAAGGTCATCCTGCGCGGAGTGAAAGGTACGGCCAAGATCGATGGTGAGGGCTACACGCTCGGCGAGCAGATTCAATACACAGACATCTGGGCAAACGACAACTACCTCCAATTCATGTACGAACGACTGCTGCTAATTCGAGAGCTCTTGGTCCAGGACGGCACAATCTTCTTTCACTGCGACTGGCACAAGCACCACCACCTTCGTTCGCTTTTGGACGAGGCCTTCGGAGCCGAGGCGTTCCGCAACGAGATAGTAGTCAAGAGAGGGAGACGCAAGAATCTGCAGAGCCAATTCGAGACCATTGAGGCACTCGGCGCCGAGACAGATTCGCTACTAGTCTATAGTCGATCGGACGAAGCGGCATTCAACAAGGTACTAAGCCAGATACGGGCTACACCATCGAAGTGGAAGGATTTCTGGCGTGGCAACGTCGACCGCCCAAGCATGCGGTACGCGATACCAGTGCTCGGTTTTCCGGAGCCGAGCACTGGGCAGCTACTATGGAGCAGACAGCGTGGCCTGCGAGCGGCTGAGAACTACCAGACATTCCTCAAATCGGGGGACACCGATTTGGAGGCCTATTGGCGAAAACATCACTCACAATACGAGAAAGAAACCGGCCACAGGCTTGAGTTCGTAAACTGGGATGGTAGGCGCATCATTCAGTACTGGATCCCTCCAAAGGAACTTGGCGTCATTGGAAGCCTCTGGTCAGACATTGAGGCCTACAGCTACAAGCATGACTTCAAGACGGAGAAGCACGAATCGCTCCTAACACGCATTATGCAGATGGCGAGTGAAGAGAGTGATATCGTCCTTGATTGTTTTGTCGGTTCTGGCACTACTGCTGCCGTCGCACAGAAGCTCGGTCGCAGGTGGATCGTCTGCGACATCAACAAGGGGGCCATCCAAACAACCAGCAAGAGGCTCCAGATGATCATTCGCGGCGAGGCCGAGACTACCAGAGTGAACAACAAGCGAGGCACCCAGGAAACGCTGATTGACAATCCGATTGATACTGAGCCACTCGAAGCCGCACAACTCGCATTCACCGTATGGCGGGTCAACGACTACGACCTGCAAATCCAGCACAACGAAGCCGTCAATCTCGCCTGCGAGCATATCGGCATCGAGCGCACCCGCACCGATCCTTACTTCGACGGGACTTTGGGGAGATCACTAGTCAAGATCATCCCATTCGGCCACCCTCTTACTCCGCTTGACCTCGAAGAGCTGAAGCGCGAACTCGACGCCCGGCCTGACGAAGACCGTCCGGTCACCCTGGTCTGCCTTGGCATCGAGCTTGCCGCTAGCGCCTGGATCGACGATTGGAACCGGCTGCGCAAAGGCAAGAACGCCGTAAACCGCATTGAGGTCGTCGAGCTGCGCACTGACCCCAAGTACGGCAAGTTCATCAAGCACGAGCCAGCCACAGCGAAGGTCAAAGTGACTCGGAACAATGGCAAACTCGTAGTAGAAATAGAGGATTTCATCTCGCCGACGATTGTCGAGCGCCTGCAGCAACAGGCCGGGCTGCTTCAGCCCAAGATTGAGGACTGGCGAGCAATGGTGGATTGCGTGATGATCGATTCCGCCTACGATGGACAGGTCTTCAACGGTACCCTCTCCGACGTGCCAGAGAGGAAGTCTGATTTGGTTACGGGCAGATATGAGCTCCCCGCGCCAAGGGACAGGACAACCGTAGCCGTCAAAATCATCGACATGCTCGGCGAAGAGGTTCTGTCCGTCCATACAGTGTGAAACGAGTGGTCAGCCGGCAGAGCCAGCCTGTCGAAGTTGAAATACGCGGCCTTTCGCGGCGGTTTCGAGACGCGGTCGCGGTGCACAACCTGTCACTGACCATCCGGCGCGGTGAGTTTTTTACGCTGCTCGGCCCTAGCGGCTGCGGTAAGACCACGACGCTGCGGATGATCGCGGGGCTGCTCGAACCTGATGCCGGCGAGATCCTTTTCGATGGACGCCCGGTCACGGGAACTCCTCCGTGGCATCGCAACATCGGCATGGTGTTCCAGAACTATGCCCTCTGGCCGCATCTGACGGTGTTCGACAATGTGGCGTTTGGACTCGTCGAGCGCGGAATCCCGCCTCCGGCAACGGCGCGCAAGGTTGACGAAGCCCTGCGGCTGGTCGGCCTGGAAGGCCTGGGACGCCGGCTGCCCTCACAACTCTCCGGCGGGCAGCAGCAGCGCGTGGCGCTGGCGCGCGCGGTGGTCGTGGAGCCGGCACTGCTCCTCCTGGACGAGCCGCTTTCGAACCTCGATGCCAGGCTGCGCGTGCAGATGCGAAACGAGCTGGTGAATCTGCAGCGGCACCTGGGGATCACGACGGTCTATGTGACACATGACCAGGATGAGGCGCTGATGCTGTCCACGCGCATGGCGGTCATGCACAACGGCCATTTAGTGCAGTTGGGAACTCCGCAGGACATCTACGAGCGCCCCGCGGACACCTTCGTCGCAGACTTTCTGGGCGGCGCGAACCTTCTTCCAGGGATCGTCCGCGACGTAGCGACAGGTGTGCTGATGATTGCCCTGAACGGAGGGACCGTGGTCCAGGCGGCCGCCGCGCGCAATCAGGGCTTCCGTGCCGGGGAGAGCGTTACGGTCTGCCTGCGGCCGGAAGCCCTGGAGCTCACAGAAAGGGCAACAGACAGCAATACCTTGAGCGGTACGCTGCGTGTGAGCAACTATCTGGGCTGGATGATGATTTCTGAGGTTGAACTGCCAGGGGGCCCAGTGATCCGGGTGCAGGCTGTCAATCCGAGAACCACGCATCGGCTTGGCGAAGGTGAGCCAGTGACGGTTGGTTTCTCGCCGGACAACGTCTTGCTGCTCCGGCTGAAACCTCGCGACGAAGCTTCGTGACTAGACGGCGAGCGCTAGACGTTCTTGGGCCCGCAGAGCATCGTAGGCCGCCCGCTGCCGGTGGCGTTCCGCAGTGTCCCAGCCCAGTTCCCGTGCCATGAGGCCGTCCACCCGATCGACGGCGCGATCGGCGGCGGCAACGTCTAGGGCCGCCAGACGCGTGCGCAGGTACAGCACGTCGGCCAGGGAGACCGCTTCCTCGGCCCGGCAGGCATAGATCGCCTCCGCCGCGAGGATCGGAAGCTCCTCCGCAAGCGGCTCGAGGAACGCCGGTTCCTCTCGGATCAGGTCGAGCACGGTCAGGGCGGCAGACCCATAGGATGCCAGCAGATGCCTCCGCTGTGCTTCGGGCAGTGGCGCCGCCCGCAGTGTGGCGGTCGTCTGGTCCAATCCGGTACTCCCCACCAGAGGGATCGACGCGGTGCGGCACGGGCGGCCGCCGCCATCGCGCGCCACGATCGCATCGACGGTATCCTCGGCCATCCTGCGGTAGGTCGTCAGTTTGCCGCCGGTGATGGTCATCAGCCCGCCGCGTGAATGGGTTAGGTGGTGATCGCGCAAGAGCGCGGCCGTTGACCCCGCGGCCGCCGCAATGAGCGGCCGGATGCCGGCATACGTCGCGGTGACATCATCGGGCCCCAGCGGCCGGACCAGATAGCGGTTGGCATGCTGAAGCAGATACGTGATATCCGCGGCCGTCGTTGTGGGGCGCTCGAGATCCCCCCGGTAGGCGTCATCGGTGGTCCCGAGCACGAAGCGGTCTGCCCACGGCACGATGAATGCCAGCCGGCCATCATCCGTCTCGGGGATGACGATCGCCATGGACGCACGTACCGCGCCGGGGCGCAGAACCAGGTGCACGCCTTTGCTATGGCGGATGTGAAACGGCGGCTCGCCGTCCATCGCCGCCACCTGTTCTGCCCATATCCCGGTCGCGTTGACAACGAAACGAGCGGGCACCTCAAACGTACGGCCGCTCAGGCGGTCCTCCACGATCGCGCCGTCCACCCGATCGCCGTTGTGCCGGAGCTCGACCACGGACGCGTAGTTGAGCGTTGTAGCGCCGTGCGCGCGCGCCGTCCCCAGCACCGAATGGGTCAGACGGACATCATCCGTCCTCGCGTCGTAGTACACGAAGGCGCGGCGCAACCCATTGGTACGGAGATCGGGCGCGGCGCGCACGAGGCGGTCGCGGGTCAGGACCTGGTGGCGGAGCTCCGGGCTCCGCGCGAAGAGATCGTAGGCGAGCAGTCCGGCGCGAACGCCCAGCGGTGCCGCGGGTCGCAAAAGGGCCGGGAGGGTGATGCCGAGGGGACGCCGCGTCTCGGCGTAGAGCGGGACGATGAACGGCAACGGCCGCACAATGTGCGCCGCCAGCTTCAGTAGCAAACCGCGCTCGCGCAGCGCTTCTCGGACTAGTCCAATATGACCCTGCGGCAGGTACCGGATGCCGCCGTGGATGAGCTTGGTCGACCGGCTGCTGGTGCCCCCGGCAAAGTCCGCGCGTTCGATCAGGCCGACGCGATAACCGCGACTGGCCGCATCGAGCGCTACCCCAGCGCCGGTGATGCCGCCGCCGATCACCAGCACGTCGACGCCTCGCGCAAGCGCGCCCAGACGCGCGTCCCGTGACACCCTCAGCATGCTCTGGTATTCTGGGATTGGCTGCGAACTCCCGCAGTTGAGGTGGCGTGTGGAGATCGTGCTCGCCAAACATCAAGGATTCTGCGGCGGCGTCCGTCGTGCGGTGGAAATGTCTGAATCGACCGCAGGTGCCACCGCCGGCAGGGCCCAGACCTGGGGACCGTTGATCCATAATCCTCAGGTCGTCGGGCGCCTCGAGGACGCCGGCGTCGCCGTGGTGGAGGATCTGGATCGCCTCAAGGGCGAGGCATTTATTGTCTCGGCCTATGGGGTCGAAGGGGCCGTGCTTGAGGCCGCTAAGGACCGGGGCATGAAGATCGTCGACGCTACGTGTCCGGTGGTGATTCGCGCGCATTCCCTGGCGTTCAAGCTTGTAGAAGAAGGATACCAGGTCATCGTCGTCGGCGATCACGGGCACCCTGAGATGGTGACCCTCAAGGAAGCGCTGGGCGATCGCGTTACCGTCGTGCACACCCGCCAGGAGGCCCGGGCGGTGAAGCTGCGCGGAAAGATCGGTGTGATCTCTCAAACCACGCAATCAATGGAGAACTTTCGGGAGATCGTCGGCGATATCGCGCTGCGCACAAAGGAACTCAAGGTGGTCAACACGTTGTGCCCTGCGATCACTGTCCGCCAGGAGGAAGCCGAACGGCTTGTGGATGAGGTCGACGCCCTGATCGTCGTCGGCGGCCACCATAGCAGCAACACGACGCGTCTGGCGGAGATCGGACGGACGCACACGCTGCCGACCTATCACATCGAAACCCCCGACGAACTTGATCCGGCATGGTTTGCGGGCATCGGACGCGTGGGCGTCATGTCCGGCGCCTCAACGCCGGAGTGGATCATCGCCGACATCATCCGCCGGCTCAAGGACATCGGCGCCGAAATGGAGGAACGCGCCACTCCCGCGGCGTCGTGACCCGCGGCGTCATGAGCCGCGCGTCGGACCAGCCGGTCGTCGCGATCGTCGGGCGGCCCAACGTTGGGAAGTCCGCGTTGTTCAACCGTCTCATCAGCCGCCGTTTGGCCATTGTGGACGACACTCCCGGTCTGACGCGCGACCGGATGTACGCGTCTACGGAGTGGCGCGGACGTCAGTTTACGGTTGTGGATACCGGCGGGCTGATCTCCGATGCCCAAGACAATATCACTTCCCAGGTCCAAGCTCAGGCCGCTGTGGCGCTGGAAGAAGCCGATGTGATTCTCTTCGTCGTCGACACCCGCCTCGGGCTGGTGTCGGAGGATCGCGAGATTGCGGATCTGGTGCGCCGGGCTCGGGGCCCTGTGCTGCTCGTGGCCAATAAGATCGATGACGGGACGGGGGAAGCCGCGGCCCAGGAGTTCTACGCGTTGGGTTTTGGCGACCCGATGCCCGTGTCGGCGCATCACGGCCGCGGCATTGGAGATCTCCTCGACGCCATCGTGGAGGTCCTGCCCGATGCGGCGCCCGTCATCCCCAACGGGGCGGCCGCCCCGATGGCGGTGGCCATCGTCGGCCGGCCCAACGTTGGCAAATCCTCCCTTATCAATGCCATCCTGGGTGAGGACCGTGTGGTAGTCGATCCGACCCCGGGAACAACACGCGATGCCGTCGATTCGCTGTACGAGCGCGACGGACGCCGGTTCGCGCTGATCGACACCGCGGGCCTGCGCCGGCGATCACGCGTCGGCGCGGCCGTCGAATTCTACAGCGCAACGCGCGCGCGCCGTGCGATCGAACGCGCGGATGTTGCTGTGCTGGTGGTGGATGCCACCGAGCCGGTCACCGATCAAGATCAGCGGATCGCCCGCGAGATTGCTGACGCCGGCTGTGGCGTCGTGATCGCGCTCAACAAATGGGATCGTGTTCCGCCGGCGCGACGTTCGAAAAGTGCAGAGCGAGCGCAAAGTGGCGCGGCCCCGGCGCGCATCGACCGGACCCGCGAACGGGCCGTGCGGCACCCGCTGCGCTTTGCGGGCTACGCGCCGATCGTTGCGACCTCAGCCACAGCGGGCTGGGGAATTGCCGAGCTCTTTGAGGCGATCACCCGAGTGGCCGGTGCGCATCGCAGCCGCATCGGCACCGGGCCGCTCAACCGGTTGATCGGTGACGCCGTGGCATCGCATCAGCCGCCCGCGGATGCATCCGGCCGCAGGTTGCGCATTTTTTACGCGACGCAGCCCGAGACGAGTCCGCCCACCATGGTGCTGTTCGTGAACAACCCGGCGTTACTGACCGAGGAGTACCGTCGGTACCTCGAACGGGCGCTGCGGTCGGCGTTCGACCTGACCGGCGTCCCGGTACGGTTCGTCCTGCGCAGACGCCGTGAAGCGGAGGTTGCCACATGAGGTCCGTCACCGCACGTGCGAGCCGGTTCGCATGAGCCCCCGAATGCCCACGCCTGTGGAGATGGGCAGCGTCGCAGACAAGACATTCACCGTGAAGTGGACCGACGGACATACCTCGACCTACACCTGGGCCAATCTGCGTGTGGCGTGTCCGTGCGCGGCCTGCGTCGGGGAGTGGCGGTACCGGCCGCCCAAGCTGCGGCTCGAGGACATCAAACCGGGCATTCGCGCCATGAGCGTCGCAAAGGTGGGCGCGTATGCCCTGCGCTTCGTCTGGTCGGATGGCCATCAGACGGGCATCTACACGTACGATAATCTTCGCAACGAGCTCTGCGAATGCGAGGAGTGCACCGCCCGGCGCGCGCGGAGCGGTACGCCGCACGCGTCGGACAGACCGTGATCGCCGCACCCGGGGGCGGCCGCGGCCTCTGATATGGCAGGATTTGCCCTCTCCACGGCCTGGCACGCCCCGAGAGTCGCCGATGCGCGTGAGTTGCTCGCCCTACCAGCCCGGTTGGGCTTCGCGGCCGTGGAGCTCAGTTCGATCGGTTCAGATCTCGCGCAGGCCCTGCAAGGATTGGTACGCGACGGGTTGCCGCCGGTTGTCAGCCTCCATGCGCCCTGCCCGGTGCCCTATCCCGGAGCCGAGCGGCTTGACGATCTCGCAGCCCTCGAGGAGCCGCGCCGGCTGGCTGCCGTAGGCTATACGAAAGAGTCCATCGATCTCGCGGCGGCGCTCGGTGCGCGCGTGGTAGTCCTGCACCTGGGAGGCGTGGAGGGCACGGTGCCGCAGCGGACCGTCGTTCAGGCCATGGCTGCGGGGCCTGAGGGGGAATGGAAGCGGCTGCTCGCGGATGGCCTGGCGCTGCGCAGCGCCGCGCGCGACCGGCACCTGGAGCAATGCCTGCGGAGCCTGGAGGCGATTGCGGCGCACGCGGCAGGATCGGGCATCCGTCTCGGGGCCGAAACCCGGTATCACTACAACGATCTACCAGATGTCGACGAGTTTCAGATGATTCTCAACGCCTATGGCGCGCGCGGCGTTGGCTACTGGCACGACACAGGCCATGCCAACACGCACGAAACGCTGGGACTCACGCGTCCGTTGGAATATCTGCAGCGCTACGGAGCTCACCTCGTGGGCGTGCACCTGCACGATGCGGTGGGAACCCGCGACCATTTGCCGCCGGGGGAAGGAGAGGTGAACTTCGCAGCGCTCCGTCCGTTCCTCCGCCCCCAACATCTGCGCGTTTTTGAAGTGTGGAGTGGCCATTCGACCGAACGCCTGGCCGCCTCGCTCCGGGTCTTGCAAGAGGCGGGCGTCTAGCTCTTCTCGCGCGCGGTGCCAAACACAGCCGGTGTGCTATACTCGGCGAGGACGTCGGGCCGTAGCGCAGCTTGGTAGCGCGCCTGAATGGGGTTCAGGAGGTCCGCGGTTCAAATCCGCGCGGCCCGACCAGCTCAACGCCAGTTGGAACGCGGGTTCTAGCCTCCGGGCCGGACTCGCCTCCGCGTGTGGGGCAGATCTTGTTGCCCTGGTGTTGCCTTCAAAACAATTGCCCGTTCTGCAATCGACACCACGTTTCTTACCATGTGCCGGAGGTCTTCCGTTTCCAATGGTCAGCAATAAGGTCTGCTACGGCTACATCATGAAATGCGATTTTTGTGAAAAACGGTCGATGCATCTATCATTCACCGACCTCGTTTTTTCGTCATGGACGAACGCATCCAAACGGATTCTACGGAAGGCCATCTACGAGCTGTTGGTGGTCGAACAGACCGAGGGTAAGGAATAGGGGTTCACCCAGTAGCACGAGAAGTACATGAAAGGACCCTTTCGGGCATGGGCGACGCTCGAAGAACGCTGGGGCGGAGTAGACTCAACCCCGTTCTACAGGGTAAAAGTGTTTGAGAGGAGTTTGGAGAGCAACGAAAGGCAGACCGTGAAGTTGCTGATGGACCTTCGTGCGGAGCACTAAATCATGGCCTGGGACATCACCTTCCGCTTTGACACGACCCCTGAAGCGATGCGAACCGCCCGCAAGGCAATCTATGCCATGGCCCAGGGGGTTGGCGCCTCGGACGTTGACGTCCACGACATCGAGCTGGCGGTTGGCGAAGCTTTAGGGAACGCGCACCATCACGCCTACCATGATTCAGCGGGTGTCCTGGACGTCACCGTGAGCTTCCATGGGACGCACCTCACTATCGCCGTGCGCGATTACGCGGGCAAGGTTCGATCCCTCCGCGCTCTCCCAGAGACGCTTCCTACCCCTAGCGAGGGGCGCGGTCTATACGTGATCCGGACGGTGATGGACGAGGTCACGCTCGGTCGAGCTGCGGATGGCCCGGGTGTCGTGCTACGCATGGTGAAACGTGTGCATTGGCGGCCTGCTGTACCCTAATGCTCGACTTTCGGACCGAGCACATCCTGGAGACGACTGTGGTTCGCGTCACCGGCGAGGTGGACCTTGGTAATGCGAAAATGCTCGAACGCGAACTACTGCAACGGGCCACCAACAACCACCTCATCCTAGACCTGAGCGGGCTCGCATACCTCGATCTTAGTGGCGTGCGCGCTCTTGAGGCCGTCCAGGCGTTCTGCCAAGCGCATGACCGCGCGATAGTGCTCGCCAACCCGTCACTTCCCTTGCGTCGCCTCTTTGACCTGATTGACCTGGGACAGAGGATGCTAATCTTTGACTCCCGTGAAAGAGCCCTCGCCCATTTCCAACCGAATACGGGCAATCCGCGTTAGTCTCCGACACGGTCCAACCCTCCTCCTAACCCGGCGCTTGAGTTCCTCGGGAAGCATCTATGGATGCGAAATCTGCTACAGTCTTGCCACCGCGCCCCACGGTGAAGTCGGTCACGCGACGGCAGACGGCGGCAAAGCGCAATGGCTGGAACCCCGTCCAGACGGTGCTCTGCGCGGAGGACGACAGGTGGAGACAAAGCCTAGTCGAAACAAAACCCTTGCACGACATGACGCGTATATGCGGGCGCGGCAATGAGGAGCAACTATGAGGACAGCGGCAGCGAACCTCGTACACCGACTACCATGGCCTAGTCACGCAGCGAGGGTATTGCTTATTGGATCGATGATCGTGCTCGTGGCCGCGGCGGTGAATGCGGCACCAGGCGTCTCTACGGAGGCCGGACCGGAAGGTCCCGCCCAGACCGCCTATGCGCCCGAGAGCGGGCGCGGCCCAGTCGTCATCCTGATTTCCGGACAGACCGGCCCGGCCTCCTACCAAACCTACGCGTCCGAGGTCGCTCGCCTCGGCTACTACGCAGTCCTCGTCGACGGGAAGGACGTCCTCAATTCCGCCATAGATGGCCTCGGAAACCTACGGAAGACGATTGAGCGCGCGCAGCGCTCGCCGAGTGCGCTCCCTGGCAAAGCCGCCGTCATCGGTTTCTCCCTCGGCGGGGGCGGGGCGCTGTGGCACGCCTCCACCATGCCCGATCTCGTTTCCATGGTGACGGCCTACTACCCGTATACTCGCTCATGGACGAACTGGGATGCGTTCGTCAGGCGCTTTCGTGTGCCCGTCCTGGTCCTGGCCGCAGAACGGGACCGATACCAGAGCTGCTGCCTGGTCGAAACGATGCGGGCCATGGAAGCGGCCGCGAAGGGGGCTGGCGCGAACTTCGAGCTCGTCGTCTATCCGCAGGCCGACCACGGATTCAATCTCGAAACGGGCGCGCGCGGCGAGCCCGCCGGCGCCTTTCGTCGCGACGATGCCCTGGACGCTTGGCGGCGCACGACCGAGATGCTTCGCCGCCACCACCCATTGCCGTAGTTATCATCGCCGCCGGTACCCCGAGGTTTGAACGCAGTCACTCCACCACATGCCGGACGGAAGGAGTGGATCGGACTCGCCGTCCTCGCCCTTCCGTGCCTGCTCTACTCCATGGACCTGACCGTGCTGCACCTGGCGGTGCCGCAGCTCAGCGCGGACCTCAAGCCCAGCAGCGCGCAGTTGCTGTGGATCATAGACATCTATGGTTTCCTGGTCGCCGGGTCGCTGATTACGATGGGCACGCTGGGCGACCGGATCGGCCGCCGCCGGCTGCTGCTGATCGGCGCTGCCGCGTTCGGCGTCGCCTCGGTGCTCGCCGCGTTCTCGACCAGCGCCGCGATGCTGATCGTGAGCCGCGCGCTGCTCGGCGTGGCCGGGGCGACTCTGGCACCGTCGACCCTGTCGTTGATCCGCAACATGTTCCTCGACCCGGGTCAGCGCACGACCGCTATCGCGGTCTGGATCACCAGCTACTCCGTCGGCGGCGCCATCGGCCCCCTGCTCGGCGGGATAGTGCTCGAGTACTTCTGGTGGGGCTCCGTATTCCTGATCGGCGTGCCGGTGATGGTGCTGCTGCTCGTGTTAGGGCCGATTCTGCTGCCGGAGTACCGGGATCCGGAGGCGGGCCGTCCAGACCTGGTTAGCACGGCCCTGTCCCTAGCCGCCGTGCTGGCGGTGATCTTCGGCCTCAAGCAGATCGCCCAGGACGGCCTGGGCTGGTTGCCGGCCCTGTCCATCTTCACCGGTCTTGCCGTTGGCATCGTGTTCGTGCGGAGGCAAGGACAACTGGTTGACCCGCTGATCGACCTGCGGCTGTTCCGAATGCCTGCTTTCAGCGCCTCCCTGGCCACGTACGCGCTCGGCATCCTCGTTGTGTTCGGAGGCTTTCTCTTCCTCCCGCAGTACCTGCAATTGGTGCTCGGCCTGTCGCCGTTGCAGGCGGGCCTGTGGATGGTGCCCTGGGCCGGCGCGTTCATCGTCGGTTCCATGCTGACCCCGCTGATCGTGCGCCGGGTCCGTCCGGCATTCGTGATGGCTGCCGGTCTGGCGCTCGCGGCCGCTGGCTTTGGGGTGTTTACTCAGGTTGACGCGGGCACAGGACTGGCGGTCTTTGTGGCCGGGTCCGTCGCCTTCTCGCTGGGTCTCGCACCTGTATTCACCTTGACGACCGACCTGATCATCGGGTCCGCCCCACCGGAGCGTGCCGGGGCGGCGTCGGCGATCTCGGAGACCGGCGCCGAGTTCGGCGGGGCGCTCGGCATCGCGATCTTCGGCAGCATCGGGATCGCCGTGTATCGCAGCGCTATGGCCGGCACGCTCCCGGCCGGGATCCCGCTCGAGGCGGCGGAGGCCGCGAGGGACACGTTTGGCGCCGCCGTTGCCATAGCCCGGCAACTACCGGACCAGCTCGGCACCCAGCTGGTCGCAGCGGCTCGCGAGGCGTTCATTCACGGACTGCAACTGGCCGCCACCATCAGCGCCATCGGCTCGATGGGCCTCGCTATCTTCGCTGCGGTCGTACTCCGACAGGTGCGCGGGAGCTCTGAACCCGAGGGCCAACCGGGGGTAGAGCCGAGTGGAGCGGTCGCAGCCAGCCCCAGTTTAGAGAGATCCGGATCATGACGGGAGATCCACATCTCAATCTTAGAGGGAGCGACGCAATGCGAAAGGTCATCATGTGGAACATGGTTGCGCTCGATGGCTACTTCGAAGGGCCAAAAAGCTGGGACATAGACTGGTTCGAGTATGTCTGGAACGAAGAATTGGAGCGATTCTCAATAGAGCAGTCAAAGTCCGTTGGCATGCTCTTGTTCGGTCGCGTGACGTATCAGGGCATGGCTGCCTACTGGTCTTCCGCGACGGGCGAAATTGCCGAGTTCATGAATAGCATTCCTAAAGTCGTCTTTTCCAGAACGCTGGAACGAGCTGAATGGAACAATACGCGCCTGGTGAAAGCGAATGCCGAAGAGGAAGTCCCCAAGCTGAAGCAGCAGCCCGGCAAGGATCTGTTCATCTTCGGCAGCGCCAACCTATCCTCAACGCTTGTGCGGCATGGCCTGATTGATGAATACCGCCTTGGCCTCAATCCCCTCATTCTGGGCGGCGGGAATCCCCTGTTCAAACCCAGCCCAGACAGGATGAAACTCAAGCTCTTGGAGGCACAGCCGCTGAAGTCAGGGCTCGTTATCCTTCGCTACGAGCGTGCATGAAGCACAGGGGAGAGCAATCGAGCGCTAGAATGCGCCCTGTTTCCGTAACCATTTCCAGAACTCCGTCGGCGCGGACATCGTACTCAGCCGTCCCTGGCGCACCAGCGCCCAGTCGTCGAAAGCGTGGGAGTCCTTGATCTCGCGTAGCGTCACCGGGCGCGTGGCGTGCTTGACGTACTGGAAGTCGGCGACCCAGGAGCGCGCGTCATGCTTGTCCGGCCGCGGCGGTGATACGACCTTCGCCAGGCCGACGACCCCCGGGGCGCTCTGCGAGTGATAGATGATGACCGTATCGCCGGGTTTCATCGTCTTGATAACGTTGACCGCTGCAGGATTCTGCACGCCGTCCCATTCGGTCATGCCCTCGCGCTTGAGGTCGTCGATGAACAGGTCCAGGCGCCAGTCGTTGCAGTGCATGAAGTTGCCCGGCGGGTACCCGAATTCGACCTCCTCCTGAAGCGTAAAGCCCAACATCCGGCAGTTGACGTTCGATCGGGGCCCGAGGACGATCGCGAACATGCGGCCCTTGCCGGAGTCGCTGGAGGAGTGGTAGGCCTCTCTTGCGAAAGTGGATGCCTGCCTGTTTCAATGAGCAACATGGGAAGGCAAATCCTTGACCTCGAGGACGAGCTGCCCCCGCCGCGTCTGAACTTCGTCGTTTGACGGACAGGCAGCGGGAGTTGACCGTGGGGGTGTGCCGGTTATACTCAGAGTATGAAGACGGCCGTGTCCATTCCAGACGAGGTGTTCGAGGAAGCTGAACGGCTCGCGCGGCGCATGAAGCGATCCCGAAGCGAGGTGTACAGCCGCGCCCTCGCTGAGTATGTGGCCCGTCACGCCCCCGATCGCGTGACTGAGGCGATGGATCGGGCGCTGGACGAGATTAGCGAACCGGCGGACCAGTTCGCGCGCGCGGCCTCCAGTCGGGTCCTCAAGCGCAGTGACTGGTGAGCATCACTCAAGGTGACGTCTGGTGGGCGGATCTACCGGAGCCAAGGGGGTCCGGACCGGGGTTCCGACGTCCGGTGGTAGTCGTACAGGGAGACGCGCTGAACCGCAGCCGAATCGCGACAGTCGTTTGTGTTTCCCTAACGAGCAACGTGAAGTGGGCGACCGCCCCGGGAAACGTGCTGCTTCCGCCAGGCGTCACTGGACTCTCGAAGGAGTCGGTCGCTAACGTCTCCCAGATCGTAACGTTGGACAAGACCGATCTCACCGAACGGGCCGGGAAGCTACCAAGATCCAAGCTCGAACTAGTGCTTTCGGGGATCGATGTTGTCCTTGGGCGCTGAGGAGCCGTCCAACCAGCCGTTGCAACTGCCGATTGCCTGCGGCGCTCGCAGTTAAACGGCAAATCGTTCTACGGACAAAGCGTGACCGACGAGGGTACCGACGATGCTGCAGCCGGCTGGGCTAGTGTCTCGGCATGGGAACCTCCGTCGATTCGACGATACCTAGCGCCCTCCGTAGTCGTGAGGGGCATACGCCCGATGTCTGGGCCCGTCGAAAGGCGAGAGGACGCCGTTCACGGTGGTTGTGATTCCTGTGCACAGAAATTCAGCCATCAAGGCGAAGGCGGCCGGGGTTAGGCCATGACCTCCCATTGAGGATTCCAGGCGATTTCCCACAAATGTCCGTCCGGGTCTTGAAAGTATCCCGAGTACCCTCCCCAGAAGCGGGCGTGCGCAGGATCGGTGATTTTCGCTCCTGCCTTCTCTGCCTGCTTCATAGCCGCATCGACTTCCTGCTTGGATTTGACGATATGGCCGATGGAGAACTCTACGGGGCTGGGCGGACTTCATTCATCGCAAAGAAGACGACGGCACCGTCCTCGAACTCCGTGCCGATGATCCCTCGCGTCGGCAAACCCATCCCATCGCGGTAAAAGACCAGAGACCTCTCCAAAGCACTGACATCTAACGTGAGGACTTTGATTCGTGGTTTCATTCGTCACCTCACTGGCGGCCGTTGAACTTATACTTGCGAGTTGGTTGCTGGCTGTCTTGAAAGAAACGGCCATCTCGGGAGACAATTGTCCTCATGAAATGGGCTCCTGGCTATCGTGAGTGGGGCCCGCCGGATTCGCTGAGTCCGGCGTTGGCGTGTCTGTGGGTACGGGTTGTCCCTTCAGAAGGCGCGCCGCCGACTCTCGTGCTACCGGATGCCTGCATAGATCTGATCTGGCAACAAGGCCGCGGCGCCCATGTCGCCGGACCGGACACCGGTCCAGTGCCTACACCGCTACCGCCTGGGACGGTCCTCGTCGGTGCACGGTTTCGCCCGGGCGCCGGCGGGCCTGCACTCGGCATCCCGCTCGATGAACTGCTGAACCGACGCGTTGATCTTCACGACCTCCGACCGGAGCTCGCCCGGCAGTTTCCGGCGACCATCACGCCCGCGAAGGCTCTTCAGCGTGTCGCGGCGGCTGCAGCCAGTCTGATAAGCAAGGGCCCACCCGACGTTCTGGTGTGCCAGGCCAGCCGGCTGCTTAACCAGCCTCAGACCCGCGTGGAGGCGCTTGCAAAGGAACTTGGGGTGAGCGAACGGCATTTCCGGCGCCGCTTCCAGGCTGCGGTGGGCTATGGCCCCAAGATCCTCCAAAGGGTGCTGAGGTTCAGGCGCTTCCTCGCACACATCAACGCTGAACCAGTCGAAGCCGACCTCGCAAAGATCGCGATCGATGTCGCCCGCAAAGACCATGCATAGGATCGGCGCCCTGCTCGTGACTCTCGTCCTTGTGTCCCTGGGCTCGACGCCATCCTGGGCGATAGCAGTCTTGCAGGAGCCCAGGTGAGCGTCACGGTGCGATATGCTGACAGGCGAGGTCCTGTACGCGCGCGACGTCGATAACTTGGCGGCATCGACGTTGCCATGGAGCACCTGGGGGCCGCGACGAGCGACGCGACCTGTTCGTCCACACGCGGCACCGCGATGATCGTTCATCTCCTAGACGGCACATACGAGCTGTTCCGCCACTTCTACGGTCTTCGCCGCTTCAACAAGGGTAAGGATCGGCCCTTCGGGGCTGTGGTCGGCGTGCTGCATACGTTGTTGCAGATGATGGAGACGGGAGCGACTCACGTCGGTGTGGCGACCGATCACGTCATCGAATCCTTCCGCAACGATCTCTGGTCCGGTTACAAGACTGGGGCCGGCATCGAGCCTGTACTCCTCGCGCAATTCCACCCGCTCGAAGAAGCGCTCACGGCTATGGGAGTGGCGGTATGGCCCATGATCGAGCTCGAGGCTGACGACGCACTTGCTTCAGCGACGCAGATAGCCTCCGAAAATCAGCGAGTGGAAAAGGTCTGCATCTGGACACCTGACAAGGACCTGGGGCAGTGCGTTCGCGGCGACCGGGTCGTACAGGTTGACCGCAGAAGGCAGAAGATCCTCGATGCGCATGGAGTTCGCGCGAAGTTCGGGGTAGAACCCGCCCTGATTCCCGACTTCCTCGCCCTCGTCGGCGACGCCTCAGACGGCTATCCAGGCATTCCGGGGATAGGTCCGACCACAGCGGCACGGCTGCTGAACCGACACGGTATCATAGAGGACTTCCCACCTACCGTACTCGGGGAGGACCGCCGTGCCGAGGCGCTCCTATTCAAGGATCTCGCGACGCTCAGGACCGACGCGCGCCTCTTCCGCGACGTGGACGAACTGCGGTGGCGGGGCCCCACCAATGCATTCGCGGCGTGTTCGGAGCGCTTAGGAGACGCTCGCCTGCTAGAGCGCTGCCTCAAGGTACCAGTCATTTAGAGCAAGCATCCCGCGTGGATTATCATGGAATTCAACAGCAGTAGCCGAGGGCACCGCGCTGATGAGCGAGGACCGAACGGGTGCGCGACATGGTGGACGCCGTCTACCGCGCCGATTCGCGTCGCGTTCTCGCCACCCTGCGAGCTGCAAGACTGAACGACGATATTAGGCTGGACCCGCGTCCTGCAGGACAAGCATCTTATCCAACCCGGCGATTGCTGCTACTCTGCGGAGTAAACGTGGAACAATAACCGTAAGATCAACCGTAGCCTTGGTTACCGATTCGAGCGCAAGGATCCCCGTGAAATCCATATAGGAGACGTTCCGAAGGTCTACGACGATTTGGCCTCCCACTGCCACGATCTCTCGAAGGGCGCGCCGAAATATCTCAACCGTCGAGAAGTCAATCGCACCTGAAACCCGTAGCAAAGCCTTCCCGTCCAACCGCTCAACTGCACAAGCCCACGGCAACATAAGGCTACCCTAAGTCTTCAGCATGGAATCAAGGAGAGCGGTGGCGGGGGGACTTCCGGCAATCCTCCAGGTCAACTAAAGGTCATTATAGCACTGTCCGTTGACGTGTGCCGAATTAGCGAGCCGGCTCTATGATTGCTGAGGCCCCGGCCTCGCAACGTCTAGAACCCATCATCCGTGGGCAAGCCCTTCAACGATAACACTTTGGAGGCGTAACCGATGAAGTGGGCCGTGCGCGCCGGTGTCATGGTCATCGCCGTCCTGTTGGTGAGACCGCCGCTCCTCCCAGCCAGCCCGTCACCCAACCCTATCCTCACCGCGACCCTTTCCAGTCTTGATGAGGTGCCTTCACTGTCCACGGCGGGAAACGGCGCCTTTCGTGCCAAGATACTCCGGAATTCGATTATCGAGTATAAGTTGAGCTACGCTGGCCTCGAGGGGGGACCCGTTACTGCGGCACATATCCATTTTGGTCGCGCCGGCGTCAACGGCGGCATCATCGCCTTCCTCTGCGGCAGCGAAGGCGGCCGGCCGTGCCCGGCGAGTGGCACCGTGAGCGGCATTATCAGGGCCGCCGACATCATCGGCCCCGCGGGCCAGGGAATCTCCGACGGTGAATTTGCGGAGGCCGTCCGAGCCATCCTTAACGACACCGTATATGTCAATGTACATACCCCTGAGCATCGGGCCGGAGAGGTGCGGGGCCAGGTCCAACGATTACCGGGCCCCTAGCCACCCTGCGCCGCCGTGCCAGTCGGGCCAGTCTCCGTAACCTGGCACCAAGTCGATGGTCGCTGGCCGTCAAACTCACACTGGCCATGACGTGCATGATCGTCATGGCCGTGGCGGGCGTGACGTACCTGGCGATCGCGCGCGAGCAGCGGGCCTCTCACCAAGAGCTAGAACAACAGGCCGGACTGTTACTCAACACCCTTGCGGCATCGTCTGTTTACCCACTCTACAATCAGGACACGGATTTTCTCTCTCGTGTGCTCTCCGCGTTCGGCGAGGGCCAGCTGGTTCTGTCTGCGCGGGTCTACGATCCCAAGGGACGGATCATCGCCGATGTCCATGACAAGGCTGCCGCGAACTTTCTTCCTCGCGACACTTACGGCGAGCGGCTCGTCCGCAACCAGGGGCCGCCCATATTTACGTGGTACGATGATCGGCTCGCAGCCGGACAGGCGGTGGTCGCGGGGGGCCGGCGCTTGGGAGCCATCAGTCTGGAAATCTCGACCGCGCGGCTCAACGCACGACTCGCCGCCATCCGCCGCGAAGGCGTTGAAGGTGCGCTGGCGGCCGCGGTGCTGGGCATGGGGTTGGTCTTGCTTGTCAGCCGGTCCATTACCGATCCTCTCATGAAACTCATGCTCGCCACCGAACGCATCGCCCGAGGAGAGCTGACGCACCGTATCCCGGTGCAAGGCGGCGGTGAGCTTTCCACGCTCGCGGCGGCATTCAACGTCATGACCGTCCAGCTTCAAGAGACGATTGAGACCCTGGAACAACGCGCCGACGCCTTGCGGGAAAGCGAGATGCGGAATCGGACTTTGAACGCTCAGCTCGAGCGGCGCGTCGAGGAACGCACCGCGCAGCTGGCCCGCGCCAAAGACGAAGCCGAGCGCGCAAACCGCGTCAAGAGCGACTTTCTCGCGCGGATGAGCCATGAGCTCCGCACTCCTTTGAACGCCATCATCGGGTTTACCGACTTGCTCCTCGAGCGCATTGGAGGCGACATCACCGCAAAGCAGGAGGACTATCTGAACGACATCCGCGGGAGTGGAAGTCACCTTCTCGCGTTGATCAGCGACATCCTCGACCTCTCGAAAGTTGAGGCCGATCGAATGGAACTTCGTTTCTCGGTCATCGCCGTTCCCGACGTGGTCGAGGAGGTTTTGAGAACACTGCGCCCGCTGATCTTCCAGAAACGGCTCGATGTCGGCGCCGTTCTGGACCCCGATGCGCGGAGCGTCCGGGCCGATCTCGTGAGGTTCCGGCAGATTCTATTCAATCTCGTCTCGAACGCCGTGAAGTTCACCCCGGAAGGGGGTCTCATTCGTGTCGAGGCCCAGTTGGTCGGAGATGAGCTCGAGGTCGCTGTGGTGGACACCGGCCCGGGCATCGCGCGGCAAGACCAGGCGCTCCTTTTCCAGCCGTTCAGCCAGCTCAAGCCGCTCGGACCTGACACGGAGGCCATGGGCGATGGTACTGGTCTCGGTTTGTCGTTGGTGAAGCGCCTCCTGGAGATGCATGGCGGTCGCGTCTGGGTTGAGTCTGAGACCGGCAATGGAAGTCGCTTCGTGTTTCGGCTGCCCGGTGTGGTCCGCGAGGGATCTCCCGCCATGGCGAGCGCGGAGCCGTAGATCACACGATGGCCGATCTCGTGCTCGTCGCCGACGATGAGCAGTTGAACCGCAAGCTGCTGCGGGAGCTACTCACGAGCCGCGGGTATCGAGTGGAGGAGGCTACAACCGGGGAGGAGGCCATCGCAAAAGTCAGGGACATCCAGCCCGACCTGGTCTTGCTCGATGTCATGATGCCCGACACAGATGGGTTGGAAGCCTGCCGGGTGCTCAAACAGACCGAAGAGACGCGCCTCATCCCGGTTGTTCTATTGACGGCTCTTTCCGCACTCGAAGACCGGGTCGCAGGAATCGAAGCGGGTGCAGACGATTTTCTGCACAAGCCGTTCAATTCCGTTGAGCTGCTGGCGCGGATCCGTGCGCTCGTTCGGGTGAAACGCCTCAACGATGCGCTCGAGCGGACGGAAGGTATTCTCTTCGCGCTGGCAGAGACGGTTGAGGCCAAAGATCCGTACACGAAAGGGTATCTCCAACGCCTCGTTTCGTACGTCGCCGGCATCGGGGCTGCCCTCGGACTACCTCAGCATTTCAAGCTCGTCCTTCGGTATGGCGCATTTCTGCATGATATCGGGAAGATCGCGATCCCAGACGCAATCCTCACTAAAGCGGACAAGCTGGCCACTGAAGAATTCGCACTCATGAAGCAGCATGCCGAAGTGGGCGAGAGGATCGTTCGTTCTCTTCGCTTCGGCGAGGAGATAGCTCCTATCGTCCGAAGCCATCACGAGCGTTGGGATGGGAACGGGTATCCGGACGCACTTATAGGCGAAGCGATTCCCCTCGGCGCGCGCATCGTTGCGGTGGCGGATGCATTCGACGCGATGACTACGGAGCGCCCATATTCGGTGGCCATGTCCGCCGACGAGGCCTGCGAAACTCTTCGAAAGGGCGCGGGCACGCAGTGGGATGCTGCCGCGGTCGAGGCATTCTTCACCTATTACGCTTTCGAGCTAGGGCGGCATGTCGGCGCGGCCGAGCAGGATGCCGGGAGTGTGACGCACTCCGGCTGACAATCGCCGGAGGATTTCATCGACCCCGCCTTTAAGACCGCCGAGAGAAACGCTATGTCTGCCCTCCCGACCGGGACGGTCACTTTCCTTTTCACCGATGTCGAGGGATCGACCCGCCTGCTGCAGCATCTCGGCGATGCTGGTTGGAAGCAGGTTTTCTCCGACCACCGACGACTGTTGCGGGAAGCCATCGAGTCAGCGGGCGGACACCTCCATCAGGATCAGGGCGAGAGCTTCTTCTTTGTCTTTCAGCGGGCGAAAGACGCAATTCAGGCGGCCATAGGAGCACAGCGCGCGCTGGCTCGCCATCCATGGCCGGAAGGGGGTGTCTTGCGAGTCCGGATGGGGCTGCACACAGGGGAACCTGCGGTGACCGAGGGCGAGTACTCAGGGCTGGATGTTCACCGCGCTGCGCGGATCCTGCAGGCCGGTCACGGAGGGCAGATCCTGGTGTCGCAGACCACCCAGGATTTGGTCGCGCACGATCTCCCGGTCGAAGTGAGCCTGCGCGACCTTGGAGCGCACCGCCTCAAAGACCTGCAGCGGGCGGAGCATATCTACCAAGTTTCGCACCCAGACCTTACCGCCGAGTTCCCTCCAGTAAGATCGCTCGACCTGCTTCCCAACAACCTTCCGATTCAGTTGACCAGTTTCGTCGGTCGGGAACGCGAAATCGCTGAGATCAAGCGGCTGCTGGCCGCGACGAGGTTGCTGACGCTCGGCGGCGGCGGCGGGTCGGGAAAAACGCGGCTTGCCCTTCAGGTGGGCGGCGACCGGCTAGGTGAATACCCGGACGGCGTGTGGTTAGTTGAGCTGGCAGCCATGTCGGACCCGGCGCTTGTCCCTCAGACCGTGGCATCCTGTTTTCCGATCAGGGAGCAGCCGGGACGGCCGCTTCGCGACACCCTGTTGGACTACCTGCGGTCGAAAGACTTGCTTCTGGTGCTCGACAACTGCGAGCACCTGCTCGAGGCGTGTGCCACCCTGACGCGAGCAATCCTCCAGGCCTGCGGGAAGGTCTCGGTGCTCGCAACCAGCCGCGAGCCTCTGGGTGTCCCGGGTGAAGTCGCCTTCCGTGTCCCGCCCCTTTCCTTGCCTGATCCACAGCAGGGTCCGACTCCAGACGACCTGATGAAATACGAGGCCGTCCGGTTGTTTGTCGAGCGCGCTCTGGCCGCCGTTCCCGACTTCACCGTCACAGACCGCAACGCTGGTCCAATCGAGTCGGTCTGCCGTCAACTGGACGGGATTCCGCTGGCGCTTGAGATGGCCGCGGCTCGGGTGAGAGCCCTCTCGGTGGATCAAATCGCGACGCGGCTGGACGATCGCTTTCGACTGTTGACTCGCGGCAACCGTCTGGCGCTCCCCCATCATCAGACATTACGGGCAACACTTGATTGGAGTTACGATCTGCTGTCCGAAAAAGAACAGGCGCTGCTCCGCCGGGTGTCGGTATTCTCGGGCGGATTTGACCTTGAAGCCGTGGAGGCGGTCTGTTCGGGGGACGCGATTGACGAGTTCGAGATCCTCGACGTGTTGACAAACCTGGTGGATAAATCCCTGGTGCTGTCCGAGCAGCTTGGGCGCGAGGTGCGCTACCGCCTGCTGGAAACGGTGCGGCAGTACGGTCGCGACAGGTTGACCCAGGGGGGCGACGCGGCAGAGGCACACCGGAGGCATCGAGACTACTACCTCGGCTTAGCCGAAAAGGCCGAGCCTCTATTGACGAGCGCAGAGGAAGTCACCTGGTTGAGTCGCCTCGAGACCGAACACGACAACCTCCGTTCCGCCCTCGCATGGTCTATTGAGCAGCGAGACTTCGAGAGCGGACTGAGGCTGGCCGGAGCGCTTGGGTGGTTCTGGTATGTGCGCGGCTACTTCAGCGAAGGACGGGATCGGCTGGAACGCGCGCTTGAAGCCGGAGATGGTTCTTCCCCATCGGCGCGGGCCAAAGCCCTGTACCAGGCCGGGATCCTTGTACACAGTCAGGGGGACTTTCAGCGCGCAAGCGAGCTCAACGAGCAGTCCCTGGCACTGTATCGCAGCCTCGATGACAAAGCCGGCATCGCCCGAGCGTCTTATCTCTTTGGCATGCTGAATTGGTCCAAGGGCGACTACGCAGCGGCCCGCGCGGTGCTTGAAGAGAGCCTGCAGATGTTCCGGGATTCGAAGGATCTGTGGGGCATTGCGTCGGCCCTCCGCCACCTGGGACATGTTTCATTCTTCCGTGAAGAGTATGAGCATTCGACAATGTCCCTGGAAGAGAGTTTGGCCTTGTACCGAAAGATCGGGTACAAACGCGGCATCGGCTATTCGTTGTTACAGTTGGGTAACGTGGCACGCTATCAGAATGACAATCGGCATGCCCGACCGCTATTGGAGGAAAGCTTGACGCTGTTCAAAGAAACCGGCGAACGGAATGCGCGGGCTTTCGCCGTGAGCGCGCTCGGCAAGGCGCTCGTGAACGAAGGCGCGTACGATCAAGCCTCGGCGCTCATCAAGGAGGGCCTGAACTTACAGAAGGAACTCGGGGCGAAATGGGGGATCGCGGAATGCCTTACGAGCCTGGCCGCCATCAGTGTCGCGCGCGAGCAAGCGGTTCGTGGCGTACGGCTGTTGGCGGTGGCCGAAGGCCTTCGCGGAACCATCGGTCGGCGGTTGCACCCCGTCGATCAAAGTGAATTCGATCGAATGGTTGCGGCGCTGCGGGCGGCATTAGGGGAACAGGTGTTCAAGGAGCGGTGGGATGAGGGGCGGGCCATGACCCTGGAGGATGCGATTCGGTACGCACTTGAGGCGGACACTTGAGGCCACCGTGCCGTTGAGCCGTTGAGCCGCTTACCAACGTTTCAAGAGACGCCGCGCCAATTTCCGACCTGCTCGGGCAGTCCGCCAAAACCCGCGGTAATAGCGACCGTCGAGGCAATCACGTAGCGCCTTGACCAGAGCGGGATCGGTTCCGAGGCTTTCCGCGGCCCGTAGATTCTCTTCCATGAAGCTTCGAATATTCGCATCTCGAACTGGAATCCGTGATAGAGCCTTCAAGTCTAACGGGCGGTCAAACGCGGAACATCGTGTTAAGGCGCCGGCCACTCGCAGGTTTACCATGGTCCGCAAGCACTTCTCACACTGTCCGCAATTGTACCCTCCGTTCCGATGCTCCCAGCACACCTGTAGTGAACTCAGCGCACTGTCGCAGGTTGCGACTTGTCTCGCCTTTTCGATACGGGTAGCTTCACACCCATCGTGCACGACTTGAGTGGTCTCCGTGCCCCATAAGGGGTCGAGTAGTGGATGGGAACCCCAGGGCACCAAGCCGGCATATGAATGGGTGGCCGAGATGTAGACTTTGCGGAACTGCGGTGATAGGAGGAGGGCGACACTGGCCAGCGCGGCTCCATGGCCGAAATTCCATGACACGTAACGGCGGAACAACTCCCGCAGATTCGTCTCGACCAACACCACGGGTTTCCGGAACTCGCCTGCGATCTTCTTGGTGATGCCTGAGACCTTTGCGCGAAACCGTGCATCGTTCATGGACAGATCGAAGCTGGGCACGAATATTAACTGTGTCAGCTCATCGCGGTGCTTGAGCAGCGAGTAGAAAGAGTCCAGGCCTCCCGAGAAAAACAAGCCTACCTCCGTCCCCGGTGGGCGCGACGGCGGGGCGGCGGGCTCGGCATGAATGGCAACCTTCTTGAATCTCGGATCCCAGGCGTGGAAAATCTCCTGGACGGTAGGTAAAGTGCTCAGCAGGCGGGCGGAAATTGGCGCCTCAAGACGCACCGCTCTTCCCAGCCACATGGCGGGAAGCAATGCAGCAACCAACATTGTCTCCGCCCCGTCCCCGAGCGGACCCTCTGGCATCCGGTACCATACCTCAAACTGGGTATCGCCCAAATCAATTTGGGCCGAGACCGTGTGGTGTTCATTCTCTTGCACTCGCTTGAGGTTCCCAACAACGATGTCCATCATGCATTCCTGACTGGCCGATCCTCGCCTGTCTTGTTTCCTGCGGACGTCGACGAAGATAGCTGCTCAAGGTGCGCGCTCACACGCCCGTGGATGCCGCGCGCGACTGCGGCAGCCCCCCCGAACTGGGCATCGAGGTCGATCTCCGTGTCACTGAGCCGGTCCCGCATCGGTGAGGTCAGGTGAAAAGTTCCTCCCGAGACGTGAACCTCTAGCGCATAGAGCTTTCCCGTAGACTCCTCGCGGACGATGTCGACTCCAAGGCACGGTACGTTCGGAAATGCCGTGTGGGCGCGCCTGGCGAAGTCGAGAATATCGTTGGGCACCTCGGTGTCGAGTGTCGATCCTGTCGAAGGCGCGACGATCGTCCTTCCGTCGAAGAATCGCGACCCTTCTAGAGAGGGATCGAATGCTTTCCGTGACCGGTCCGCGGTCACCCGCCAGGCGTAGATGGGTTCCCCGAACACGGTTCCAACCCGATAGCAGATGGGCCAGGGACCGGTGTGAATGTAGTCCTGGACGACGAGAGCCTCACTGACGGTTTCGGACAGATCTGTCCCCGCATAGAGCGGACGCCACTTGACCTGAAATGGTCGCCACGACACTCTGCTCCGACGCATGACCCGCACGAAGGCCCCTTTGGCGCCGTCGGCCGGCTTCACAACCACAAACTCGCCGAATGCCGACAAATCTGGTTGATAGTCCCTGCGCACCGCGGCCCATCTGGGTATCGGAATACCAGCCTCATCGAGGACGGTGAACTCTTGAATTTTGTCCATCGGCAGTTGTTGCCAAATGGTCGCCCACCGGGGCGCAAACTTGCGGTACGGCACGGCAAGGGCACGGCGCATCGAGATGACCACAGTGGGTTGTCCGAGTGTCCACAGGCGATGCAGCGTATGATACAGCTGCCAGATCAGGAAGCGCCTGAGCCGCTTCCCACTGTCCCGCACCAGCCTGAGCCGGTGCCCACCACCCAGGGTCTCGACCTCCCTCAAGACCTGCGGGAGGATGAGATGCTGGTTTTCATCCCGGTGGGTGACCAGGAGAACATTCACAGGTTGGACAGGGCCTCCTCCAGAGCCGGCGGGCCTGGTCAGGCGTTCAAGGAAAAGATACCCAGGAAGGATGCTCAAGGGAAGTTCCTCTCTACGTCGGGTACAATTCAAAGTGAGGAGTGCCAGTCCAACCGAGGGTGAGAGATCGTCGCGCAGTGACCCATGATGAACTGATCGCATCATTCACGGGGCAAATCGACCAGACACTCAACCGCCTGATCCCCGCCGGAACCTCATGCGCCCTCCTCGATTTCCCCAATCATTCCAACATCGGCGACAGTGCGCTTTGGTTGGGCGAGAGAGCTTACCTTCGCCGCATCAATGCACGTCTTGTGCATACGTCTGACAGGCTCAGCCTCATTGACAGTCGCCTGGTGGAGAGTCTGGGGAAAGATGGTCTCATTCTTTTGCACGGCGGGGGGAACCTCGGCGATCTCTGGCTGACGCATCAGCGCCTTCGTGAACGGGTTATTGTCGCCTTTCCCCACCATCGCATCATTCAACTGCCCCAGACGATTCACTTTCGGGAGAAGTCAAACCTGGCCCAGGCCCGTCGGATCTTCAATGCCCATCCAGATCTGACGCTCCTCGTTCGAGACAAACGTAGCCTGGAGTTTGCGAGAAATGAGTTTCGGGCAGCGAGCCTTCTGTGCCCTGACATGGTGTTCGCGCTCGGACCCCTGAGGCGGCCTCGCAGACCAACGAAAAAGCTCGTTTGGCTGGCGAGACGAGACATCCCGCCTCACCCGTCGGAAGTCATGAAGTTGGCCACCGACGGCGTTCGTATCGTGGACTGGGTGATAGAGAAGTCTTCGAACCCGCGGTCGATCTCAACCGCGCGCCAGTGGTTTCGCTCTTGGAGCGTGCGCCGACTGGCGTCGTCTAGACTGACTTCCCGCTCCCTACCGCACCTGTTCGATCTCCTCGCCGCACGGCGCTTGAGGACCGGGTGTCTGCTGCTCAGCCAAGGCCAGGTCGTCGTCACAAATCGCCTTCATGGGCACCTCTTGTGCCTCCTCCTGCGCATTCCCCATGTCATTGTGGACAACGGTTACGGAAAGATCAGCGCCTACTACGAAACCTGGACCAAAAGCGCCGAGCTTGCCCGCCAGGCGGATTCATGGACAGAAGCCTTCGCCCTTGCCAGAGCGCTCGCCGATGGTTAGCTCCCTGTCGGTTGTCGTGTGCACCCGCGATCGCGCTCAGCGTCTGGGGCAGACCTTGAAGAGTCTTGGAGAAATGCTTATCTCGCCCGGTCTTGCCGTGGAAGTGGTCATCGTCGACAACAACTCCTCGGACGACACCAAACAGGTCGTAGAGGATTTTGCGATGGCCCCCCGGTTGAAGGTCAGATATGTCCTTGAGCCGCATCCGGGACTGCCGTACGCCAGGAACGCCGGACTGTCGGCGGCGCGGGGACAGGTTATCGCTTTTACAGACGACGACTGCCTGGTCGATCGCAGGTGGGTGCACGAACTGGTCCGGGAATTCAACGCAAATAGCGACACCGACATGATTTTTGGAAAGACGAAGAGAAGCACAGCCGGACAGTTCTCGTTATCAGTGAAAGACACAGAGTCACGAGAATACTTCAGCTATCCCACCGTGCCATGGCGCATAGGTCATGGCAACAACATGGCGATGAAGCGATCGCTCGTGGAGCAGATCGGCCGTTTCGATACCGGCATGGGCGCGGGGACGAGAGTCGGTGCCGGCAGCGATAGCGAGTACGTGTTCCGGGTACTCAGGTCAGGCAGAAAGATCCTGTACTCTCCCTACCCCGTCGTCTACCACAATCATGATCGGACGGCCTTAAGCGATGCCAGACGTGTTCGATTCGCTTATGCGAAGGGGCGAGGAGCCCTCTACTGCAAGTATCTGCTTCGAGGCGATACCTGGAGTGGAAGGGCGCTCGTGTCAGAATTCGTAGGCAGCGTAATCAGGTTGTTTACACGCCCGGAGGCTCGCGTCGACACATTGCTGAACCTCAAGGGGCTCTTTTTGGGGTCGGCGTACAGGCTATTCCACGAGTCTGTGAATCTACTGTCCCGGCGCAAGCGCGCGAAAGATGTTCAAGACAGCAAGCTAGATAACGTAGTCTCTCGGCAAACGGATGCAACTGATGCTGAACCGACGTCCCCGCCACCTTCGCGTCTTTAACGTAGGAAATTGCACACGTCAGGTGTCAAACTGAGTTGCACCGGCGGCGTGAGCGCCGGATAATAGGGATCCGGGCTAGGTCGGCGGTTAGCGTGTTGGGAGCATACCGCCAATTCAACGTCGGCCACACTCTGAGGCAACTATGGTGAAGCTCAACACGATCGGCAAAGTCGTGAACGTGATCAAAATTTCCTGGCTCATGGTCGGCATCACAATACTTCTGCTGGGGTTGATTGAAGGCAGTCTGTCACTCGGGTATCTTGTCCGGGACCGGTTTCGCGGGTCCAACCCGCTGAAGGCGGACTATCGCGTCCTGGCAGATACCTACGCGGATCAATCTTGGGTTGAGAACTATTATGACGAGTACGGTCGTGTGAAATCTCAGTGGAAGCCGTATGTCTACTGGCGGAGGATACCTTACCGCGGTGAGTATATCAATATCGACCCCGACGGCATTAGGCTGACAACCGGAACGGATCCCAGTCCGAAAGAGGCAAGCACCTCGCCGAAGATCTTTATGTTCGGTGGTTCTACTTTGTGGGGCTGGGGAGCAAGAGACGCGTCCACTATTCCCTCTCTCCTGGCGAAAGAACTCCGGAGCAAGGGCGTGGTTTCTGAAATCACCAACTTTGGCGAGGCCGGTTACGTAAGTACACAAGAAGTGATCACGCTCCTTCTTCAATTGCAGAAGGGTAATATTCCCGATTTAGTGGTCTTCTACGACGGAATCAACGATACGTTTTCTGCCTTCCAGCACCACGCTGCCGGGTTGCCTCAAAATGAACTCAATCGCGTGAAGGAATTCAACCTGTCGCAGGCAGAGAAGTTTCAAGAACGGACCAGAATCGTGTTTCAGGACCTGACGAGAAACCTTTCAACGGTACGCTTTCTGCAGCGTCTGTTCGGGAGATCGGTCGTTTTGGGCGAGACAGGATCAGTCGCCACCGCTTCACGCTTGAATCTGGCGCCCCACCGTGGGTCTCTTGCTCAGGAAGTGCTCGATACGTACATAGGCAACATCGAACTTGTGAGGGCACTAGGCGAGTATTATGGTTTCAAGTACCTCTTCTACTGGCAACCCACGCTTTTTCAGAAAGTACACTTGACGAACTATGAAAGAGAGCAGCGAGATGCCGTGCACTTCGAGCAATTCTTTCAAAAGACGTATGAGGTTGTCCGACGGAGCCGGCTCGCTGACAAGCGGGAGTACAACTTTCGTGATCTGAGCCTAGTCTTCGCTGACGTGCGGGAACCCATTTACGTAGATTGGAGCCATCCTGGCGAACGGGGCAACGAGTTGATCGTCAAGAGAATGGTCGAAGATGTTTTGCCAACAATCACCTCAGATAAAGGGGGCGCCAAACAAAAGCGCGCACCTAGCAGCGATTCCGGCACGCCGCCTCGCCGCCGGTGAGCTTCATAATCCATCCTAGCTGCGTCGCGCAATTAGCAGCTTTGTGTTGGGAAGACTCATCGGAATCCAGACGCCATCAAGCGCATAGAGCAAAGGGGCTGCCACATTCTCGAGCCCGCGAAGCATCTTCCGCCATCTCTTGCGAGGTCCGGCCAGTCTGTCAAAGACCACGCCGTTCATCAATCCGTACACAGGGCGAATGCTAAGAATACTACAAGCCGCGGCATCCAATACGCCTCGGTAGTCATCCAGGGCGCGAAAGCAGACGTGTTCTCCTGGATGTACTTCATATGGCGGAAAGACATCCGTCACAATCAAGTATCCGCCAGGTTCCAGGTGGCGCGTCATCTGTTTCAGGGCGTTCAGAAAACGCGACCGCTCTACGATGTGATACAGGACATCAAAAGCGTTGATCAGGTCAAACCGATCCGGCCAGAACCACTCCTCAGCTACGTCACCACACCGTACTCGTGCGCTGGGAAACTCTGCACGCAAGCGATTCGTCGCAGCTTTTGAAAGCTCGATGGCGGTAATCTGTCCAGCCCCTGCAGCCTGATACCATCGCAGCCAGAACCCGATACCGGCGCCAACATCTAGAACGCCTTTTCCCGCTATGGCGATGCGGTGTTGCCGCAACGTTCTACCGAGAGCGCGGACCTTGGCTCTATAGAGGTAGCGGTTGTAGTATTCACTGTAGCTTGCGTGACCTACCCCGCGAAGTGACCAATCCCTGGTAAGACGTTGACCCCAGAACTCGGTTGGTTCGTACTTCATGTTGAAAACTCGAGGTCATGAGTCCCCGCGGGAACGACGATCTTGACCCAGCTTTCGCCGGTTGCGAGAGTTGGAACCATCACGCCGTTGAGTTTGACCCCGACGATCCCCGGGTAGTGCAAGGTCACTTCTGTCCCCGGGGAGATGATCTTGCCTACTGTTCCTTTGAGGTAAACGCTCACATCGTCATTGGCCTCAAATCCTTTGCGCCGGGCCGATCCGTCGTTGAATGCCCGACCCTTGCGGACAAAAAAGAAGGTGGTGCTCCCGCCGCTCTGGCGGTAGATGGTGGCGAGACCCCTGAACGAAACGCCGCCATAACGCATGACACGGGTTCCTGTCGATTCTAGCGCGATGTCTTTAACTCCCCCACCAAGGTCGATGCGCGCCCCACTGTAGCGGGTGCCAGTTATACGCGACATTGTCGCCTTCGCATGCGTCGCATCGTGCGGGAACAGCACCGTTACCACATTGCGTTTCCCGAACCCGTCCAGACGGTAGGTGGAATACAGGTACTTGAAGATGCCGCCCCGATATATTGATAGGGGCCCGTCCCGTATCTCCACTCCGGTGGGAGATGTCCCGAGGAAGATCGACAAGAAGACATCGGTGGGACCCAGGCGGCGCACCGTCCATCGATACTCACGATTCGCGAGCATCCTCCTGTACGTGATGGATGGGGGGTGAAGAGCGACGTTCATCGTCACCGCCGCGCTTGTGCTTGCGCGGCGGGTTTCGTCGAAGAGGATGAAGTAGCCGCTCTTCCGGTCCTGAGGGTGGACCAGCACGAAGTTGCGCACGTGCGTCCCGTTGGCGAGTGCCTCTCCGGAGTCGCCGCTGGCGTAGTCGAAAAGAGGCGCCGTGAACCCTTCGACGATACCCGCACCGACCTTCTTGGCATGATTCATCCCGTCAAGAAGAACCGTGTTCCCTGCCGAAGCGGTCTCTTTGAAGTACTCCACGGGATAGCCAAACGCACCAAAGAGCGCCCAACCGGCATTGCTGAGCAAGGACTCTCCATACGCAGTGAGGTGAATCGCGTTGACGTCCCGGTGGTTGTGTCCACCGGCCCTGGTCGTATTCCAGAGCGCGCCCATGAGGGATTTATCGGACGGATTGTCTTCCCAGAAGCTGGCGTTGTCGGTCCAGATCTTGCTCAAGGGCTTTTCCGGTGCCGGCAGCGGGCGGTCCATAAGGAGGTAGGCGAGAAGCTCCTCTTTCACCGCCCCGGCCGGACTGTACCAAGCGGCGTGGCGGGCCACCTGGTCGGAAAAGCGGTGCGCCCGCAGCGTGGCCGGAGCCATTTCTGAAGCGACATTAACCCGCTCGAGCGTATCAGCGAACACAATGGGGTAACGAAGAGGGCTCACCGCGCCCCGATAGAGCCATTCGTAGCCGGCTTTCAGCAGTGGATCTGAATAGTAGGTCCGGTCCTCCCCCGTAAATTCCAGAACATCGATGAAGGCCCACTTCTGAACGCGATCGGTCCAGGAAAGGCGCGCGATTCCGTATCCTGGACCCTCGTAAAAGACTCCGCTCGCCGCAATGAGATTCATGAGAGCCGAACGGTAACTGGCTTTGGAAGAATCGATGCGGGACCGATCCCCTCGATACAACGCCCAGATCCCACGAACCGCAAATGCGGATGGCGGCCAGCCCGTATTGGTGGGCGTCGTTGCCCAGTACCATTCAGCAACCTTGTCGAGTTTGCTCTCGACTGTCTCGCGCTCGGTCGTCGTGAGGTCGTTATAGACGATGTCCAAGGCCAGAACCGACTCGAAGAAGGCACTCCCAGGCCGCACGTAGTAGGTCCAGTCCCACCGGTTGAGTTCATTGTAGAGATCGTCCCACAATAGGAGCGTCTGATAGATCTTCTTCGTGTACATCGCGCGGTTGGCCGGGTCCAGGATGTAGGCCAGCGCCGCGCTACCCACGATATCCTGCACCGTCGCCGACTGGACCCAGTAGTTATCCGTTGTACGATACATCAGGGTGTTGGCTTCCGAGATCGCCTGCGCTTTAATCTCTTTCCAGGGTGACTCAGAGGCCCGGGCCTGAAGTGCCGGATAGTCTTCCTGCCGCACAAGGAGGAAGGGGTGCGTTCCGGGTGACGGCAGCCGTTGACTCGTTAGAACATCGGGGCGCCCGTTGACGATCGTCCCCGCACCGCCGGATTCAGTGGAACGGGCAGCCCAGACGGAACTAAAGAGAACGGCCCCAATTGCCACGGTTCTAAGGATTCGACGGAATGAAGTGAGAGTCTTCACTACTGCCGCGTCCAGGGCATGGGATCAACGCGGACCGTGCTGACGCGCAATCCCCAGTGAAGATTGGGTCCGGTCGCAAGCCCTGTGCTGCCGACGGCACCGATCACGTCGCCTTTCCTCGCCCTCTGACCGACGGTAGCGTTGATCGCTGAAAGGTGGAGGTACGATGTCACGACGCCCATCCCGTGATCGATGAGGACCGCATTCCCACTCAGGGGCAGCGCCTCGGCCAGCCGGATGATGCCGTGGTTGGCCGCCTGAACCGGTGTGCCCTCCGGTACAGGGAAATCCGTCCCGGCATGGAAGCCGCGTGTCACTCCCTGGTAAATGCTCAGCACGCCGTAGGGTGAAGAGACCTTTCCCGCGACCGGCTGGTTAAAAGGCTCCTCCCACAACCGCTCACCATGCAGCACACGCAGCGCGGCGTTCACGCGGCGCTGCTCACGCTCGACGGCCTCACGCGTGAGCAGCGCCTGGCGTTCAGGATCAAACGTGATGCGCCGTTCCGGAAAGACGACGCGGAGAACCGTGAGGGTGCGACGCACCGCCAGCCGCGCCCCTGCCGGGGTAAGGGCTTCCACCGTTATCGTGTGACGGCCCGCGGATGTCGTGGGGTCAGTTCCGAGGATGGTCCGCCAGGCACCGTTTGTTTCGCGGTACAGTGGCCACGACCGCCCCGCGAACCGCACGGTCAGTCGCGACACCGGGACCGATGCAAGTATTGTGAGCGTCGCCACGCGTCCTTGCCGGATCGCGGACGGTGCGAGGGTGGCCGAGAGTGCCGCCGGGGCAACCTGAGCCGGCGACGCCCACGCGAGGATCATGATCGTCGCCAGCGCGCAGAATCTCACGCAGACAGTTTTCCGAAGGAGCTATCAAGAATCCTGCGCACCATTTCTTGAAGGACGGCCCGCGGCACAATCGACCATCCAGTGGAAGGTGCCCGAGAGCTCAAAATGGAAATCCCGGGCGGAACCCCAATGCGAAGGGACTCCTGCTGATGGTCGATCCGAAAGGCATGCAGGCGGCTTTGGCAAAGGCCGGGTTCGACGCCGTCGTCGCCGCCTCGCCCGAAAACACAATCTACCTCACCGGTGCCAACATCCTGACTCAACGCCTGCTGCCCGAGCGGATCGCGCTGGTCCTCTGGCCGCGCGAGGGGGAGCCGGCGTTTGTCATCTGCATCATCGAAGAGCGCCTCACCCGGCAGGACAGCCGCGTGCCTGACATCCGGACCTACATTGAGGTTAAGGAGTCACCGATCGACGTGCTGGCGACGGTGATCCGTGAGAAGGGACTCGACCGTGGTCGCATCGGTTTCGAGAAGAAGTTCCTGACGGCCCATTACTACGAGCAGATCCCCCGCGTGCTTCCGAACGTGACGATCGACGCAGCTGACGAATTGTTCGACCACATGCGCGTGATCAAGAGCGATGAGGAAGTCGAGCTCCTGGGCGCGATCGCCCAGATCACCGACCGTGCGATGCGGTGGGCGTTCGAGCACTCGAAACCCGGGGACACCGAGCGCGATGTTGCCGCGCGAATGCGCGAGAAGCACTTCGAGTTCGGGGCCGAGGACATGCGCGGGCCGGTGCTGCTCGGCGCTGGCCCCCGCGCGCAGTTCATCCATGGCCTCCCGTCATCATACCGGCTGGCCTCGGGCGACATCTGCCGCGTGGACGTCGGCGGGATGAAAGACGGGTACTTTTCGGACCTGGCGCGCACGGTGGGTGTCGGCACACCCGATCCCGAGCAGCGCGATATCTACCGACGGCTTTGGGAGGTACATGAAACGGTGCTCGGCAGCGTGCGGGCCGGCATCGAGGCGCGGGCGTTGTACGGCGTCTACGAACAGTCGGCCAAGCGGTTGAGTGTGCACGTCGAGCGCGTCCACATCGGGCATAGCCTGGGCGTGGGAATCCACGAGAACCCGATGATCACGCCGCACAACACGGCACCGCTCGAAGCCAACATGGTCCTGTGCATCGAGTACGCACACTACCGCAGCCACGAAATGTATCATATCGAGGATACGGTGGTGGTGAAGTCCAACGGGTGCCGTATCCTGTCGCGGAGCGCGGACTGGAGCGACTTTCTGGTCATTACGTAACGATGCGCTATCGTATGGGAGGGATGATTGTGAGACACTGGACGCGTTTGATTACCCTGCTCATCGCCGGGCTCGCACTCGCGCCGGCTTGGCCCGCCGCGGTTGGCGCGCCGGTGCGCGATACGTTTAACTTCGGCTCCATCACTAAGGTGGCAAGCCTGGACCCGCACCGCATCACATCGGGCTGGGACCAGTACCTACTGGCTTACGTGTACGATGTGCTCGTCGGGCGCAAGAAGGGCTCGTCTGAACCCGACCCACGCCTGGCGGTGTCGTGGCGGGTCTCGCCGAACGCTCGGGTGTACACGCTGAAACTGCGCGAGAGGGTCAAGTTCCACGACGGCAGCGACTTCAACGCCGAGGCCGTCAGGTACTCGATCGAGCGGGCGAACCACTTCAAAGTCGGCGCCGGTTGGGTGCTCGAGGACGTCGAGAAGTTCGAGGTCGTCGATCCCGCCACCGTCCGCTTCACGCTCAAGCAACCCAACGCCTTGTTCCTCTCATGGCTTGATAGCCTGTTCATCGTATCACCGGCGCACGTGCGCAAGAACGAGCGCCGGCCGGGCGACTACGCGGCGGACTTCTACGCTGACGGCGCCAACGGCACCGGCCCCTACCGCGTGACGCAGCGCATCCCCGGCGACAAGGTGTTCCTCGAGAGGTTCGACGGCTACTGGAACGGCTGGCAGCCGAAGCACTTCCGCCGGATCGTCCAGTGGGAGGTCGGCGAGGCAACGACGCAGCGCCTAATGCTCGAGCGGGGCGAGCTCGACGCGATCCGCTTGTTCAGCAGTGACGACGTGCGGGCGATGCGGCGTAGCGCCGACCTGGTGATCAATGAGACGCCCTCCACGAACCAGTTCTACATTCGGTTGAACATGGCGCAGGGGCCAACGACCGACGCGCGTGTGCGGAAGGCGCTGGCGTACGCGTTTGACTTCAAGCTCTTCTACCAGATCGAAGACCAGTTCGGGCCCTCCGACGGGCCCTGTGTGTCGGAGTTCATGGACGGCTGGAAGCCCAGCGGGCTCATTAACGAAGCCAACATGAGCCGCGCCCAGCAACTGTTGCGTGAAGCCGGCGTGGGGCCGTTTCGCATCACGTTCCTCTACCCGACAGGCGTGGAGTGGGAGCGCCGCGCAGCCGAGATCTGGCAGAACAATCTCAAGCAGCTGGGTGTGACGGTTGACATCCGCACGCAGACCTGGCCAACGATGTTCGCCAAACTCGTGGCCTGGAAGGACACGCGCGACACCGCCACCATGGAGAACTCCTATGGACAGCTGTGGGGCGTGCGCTACGCCGACACGCACGCCTATCTCAACTTCATGTACCGGTCAGACGCGATCGGCGGGGCCGGCCGCAACATGATGTACTACAACAACCCTGAGGTCGATCGCATGATCGACCAGGCGACCTTGCAGCCGTCGGTCAAGGCCCGCGTGGACATGTACAAGCGAGCCTGCCAGATGGTCACCGATGAGGCGCCGGACATCTTCGTCGGCCGCAGCCTGATGCGGCTACCGATGCGCAAGGACGTGAAGGGCTTCTACTTCGACAAACTCGACTGGCGGATTCCGTTCCACCAAATGTGGCGCGAGTAAGGCGGGCGGGGGGCCGGGTCCGCGGTCCGGCCCTCCCAATCCCTGGGTGGCATCACCCGCACTATCCGACCCGCTGACCCATGGGTCTCGTTATTGCCCGCCGTCTCGCCTTCCTGGTACTCACGCTCGTCGGGATGTCGCTGTTCGTCTTCATCGTCACCCACGCCGTGCCGCAGGACCCCGCTCGGCTCGTCGCCGGCGACTACGCTACCAGGGCGACGCTCGAGAAAGTACGCCAGGACCTGGGCCTCGACCGGCCGCTGTGGGAGCAGTACTACCTGTACATGCGGGCGCTGCTGCGCGGTGACCTCGGCCGGTCGTTCATGTCGAACAAGCCTGTCCTCAAAGAGATACTGACCTTCCTGCCGGCCACAATCGAGTTAAGCTTGGCCAGCGTCGTGTTCAGCCTCGTGCTGGGCCTGGGCCTCGGCGTGCTCTCTGCCATCAACCGCGGTGGGCTAATCGATCATGCGAGCCGGCTCATCAGCGTTATCGGCGCGGCGATGCCGATCTTCTGGTACGGGCTGATGCTGCAGTTGATCTTCTACCGACGCCTGGGCTGGCTGCCGGTGGGCGGGCGGCTGGGCTCGAGCTTCGCGGCGCCGCCGACGATCACCGGGTTCTATACGATCGACGCCGCGCTGACTGGGCAGTGGCCGATGGTCTGGGATGCGGTCGCGCATCTGGTGCTGCCGGGGGTGTCCTTGGGTTTCCTGACGGTGGCCATCCTGGCGCGCATCACGCGCAGCAGCATGCTCGAGACGCTGAACCAGGACTACGTCCGCACGGCCCGCGGCAAGGGCCTGCGCGAGAGCCGCGTGATCATGGTACATGCGCTGCGCAACGCGTCGCTGCCGATCGTGACCGTCTTCGGCCTGCGGTTGGGCGCGGTCTTCGCCGGGGCGGTCCTGGTCGAGGCTGTCTTTGCCTGGCCGGGCATCGGTACGTACGCGTATAAGGCGATCGAATTCTCGGACTATCCGGTAATCATCAGCTTCGCCGTCATAGCGTCGCTGCTGTATGCGCTCGTTAACCTCGCGACCGATCTCGTCTACTTCGCGCTCGATCCAAGGATCAAGCAGTGAGGGCTGCCGAGCCGGTCCTGGCACCGGTGCTCTCCGCCCGGCGCCGCAGGCGAGCCCCCCCGCGCTTGCTGCGCGATCCGTCGTTCCTGACCGGCGCCCTCATCACGCTGGTGATCGGCGCCATCGCAGTCGCCCCCGGCCTCTTTACATCTGAGGACCCCCTGCGTGTGGACGGGACACGTCGTCTGGTCGCGCCCGGCGCCACGCACCCGTTCGGTACCGACGAACTCGGCCGCGACATGTTCAGCCGCGTGCTGCACGGCGCGCGCCTATCGGTCAGCGCCGGCCTCTTCGCCGTGCTGCTGGCGACCACGCTGGGTGGGGTTTTGGGCGCGATCGCCGGTTACCTCGGAGGCACTCTGGACGAGGTCATCATGCGCGTCGCCGACATCTTCCTAGGGTTCCCCGCGCTTGTCATGGCTATGGCGATCGTTGCCGCCATGGGACCCAACCTAATGAACGCGCTGATCGCCTTTAGCATCGTCTGGTGGCCGCAGTACACGCGGCTCGTACGCGTTTCGGTGGTCATGGCCAAGGAGCAGGTTTACGTCGAGGCGGCCCGCGCGGCCGGCGCGCCCGAAGCTCGCATCATGTTGCGGCACGTGGCGCCGAACATCCTCAGCCCGGTGATCATCAAGGTGACACTCGACGTTGGCACGGCGATTCTTTTGACCGCGGCGCTGAGCTTCTTGGGACTGGGCGCGCAGCCTCCAACGCCGGAGTGGGGGTCCATGATCACGACGGGACGAAGCTACATGCTGGAGTACTGGTGGTATCCGACGTTTCCAGGCGTGGCGATCTTCCTGACGGCACTCGGGTTCAACTTACTCGGAGACGGAGTCAGAGACTTCCTCGATCCGCGGTTAGCCAATGCTTGAGCCTTAAAGTTCGGAGGTGATGTATCTGATCGATATGCACCTCGGTTTATGGGGATCATCCTTTTATACGTCGTGTGCCCGACGGACCCGCCGGATCCTGAGCAGGTCATGCGCGCGATTGGGATGCTTGCGGGCGAGCCGAATCGGCTCGCGCGATATCTTCACTACACGCGTCATCACCGCATCAATCCATCCGTCGCAGGTTACCTCATTCCCGAGATCGGTCCCGAGGTGCTCTGCCGGGAGGCTGCGGCCGGCACTGTGGCGGGCCGCGTCATCAGCCCGTATTCGTTTGAAGAGCTCGAGGTACTGCGTGCACCGGTGCGCGGGGCATGGGCGCTGGTATCGCGCCCGTATCCCGTCCGCCCCGGCTACTGGGCGTTTGGGGTAGCCGATCTGGAGGGCCCCGGGTCGGGCTGGGGACCGCCGCGCTAGTCGATGCAATTCCTGCTGCGCCGCATCCCTCAGCTTGTTATCGTGCTGCTCGGTGTCTCCGCGGTAGCCTTCGGATTGGTCCGCGTCACCGGTGACCCCGTAACGCTGCTCCTTGGTGAAGGCGCTACAAAAGAGGCCATCGTGGAGGTGCGCGCCGAGCTGGGCCTGGATCGGCCCCTCTATGTGCAGTACGCGCGCTTCCTCGGGAGCGCGCTGCGGGGTGATTTCGGTGAATCCCTGCGGTACCGGCAATCCGCGCTCAGTCTTTTCGTCGAGCGACTCCCGGCCACGCTCGAGCTGGCGGCCGCGGCGCTGCTGCTGGCCCTCGCCATCGGCCTACCGATCGGTGTGGTAGCCGCGCTGCGCCCGCAGTCCATCTTTGATGGGATGGTACGCGGGTTCGCGCTCGTGGGCCAGGCCATTCCTGGATTCTACCTGGGACTGGTGGCGATTATTGTATTCGGCGCGCAACTGCGTCTGCTCCCGACCGGCGGCCGCGGTACCCTCGCACACCTGATCCTCCCGGCGGCCACCCTCGCCGCGTTTCAGATTGCGGTGGTGGCACGGTTCGCTCGCGGATCGATGCTGGAGGTGCTCGGGGAAGACTTCGTGCGAACCGCGCGAGCCAAAGGGTTGCCCAAACCGCGGGTGATCGTGCGGCACGCCTTGCGCAACGCGCTCATCCCGGTTGTGACGATCACCGCGCTGCAGGTGGGAACGCTTTTGTCGGGAGCCGTCGTAACCGAAACGGTCTTCTCGTGGCCGGGCGTGGGGCGGCTGGCGGTCCAGGCCATCTACACGAGGGACTTTCCCGTCGTACAGGTGACCATCATGGTCACGGCCGTGCTGTTTGTCGTCATCAACCTGCTGACCGATCTGGTCTACGTCATGCTCGACCCGCGGGTGCGTGTCGGCGAATAGCCTATGGCCGCGGAACTGAGCGCCAGGCTCGCGCTCGTCTCCCCACGCCGCCGGCGCTCGCTTCACGCCTTCATGCGGGATCGTTTTGCGATCGCCGGGTCGGTCCTGCTGGGCGTCCTTTTGCTCGGCGCGGTTTGGCCCGTAGGGTGGCTTCCCCATCCGCCGGCGCTGTCCAACCTCGACGCGCGCCTTACGCCACCGGCGTTCCTCTCCGGCGGGACGATGCAGCATCTGCTGGGGACCGATAACCTCGGCCGAGATCTGTTGAGCCGCATGATGTATGGGGCGCGCTTTTCGCTGTTCGCGGCGCTTTCCGCCGTGGCCATCGGGGCCGGCCTGGGTACGGTCGCGGGGGTCCTGGCCGGATCTCGAGGCGGTCTTCTTGACGTTGTCCTCATGCGCCTGGTGGACGTGCAGCTCGCGTTTCCCTTGCTGCTGTTGATCATCGCCATCATCGCCGTATTGGGCCGGAGTCTGGTCATTCTGATTGTGGTGTTGGGGATCCCGGCGTGGGCCCATTACGCGCGCATCGTGCGCGCATCCACCCTGAGTGTCACCGCGACCCAGTACCTGGAAGCCGCCAGGGCATTGGGGGGAAGTGAATGGCGCTTGATCGCCAGGCACATCCTGCCAAATCTGGCGACGCCCATCGTGATCCTGACGACCTTCGAGATTGCCCGCCTGCTGCTCATCGAATCCGCGGTCTCGTTCCTGGGGCTTGGGATTCAGCCCCCGACCCCATCGTGGGGAACGATGATTGCCGATGGCCGCAATCACATCTACGAGGGCTGGTGGGTTTCGACGATGCCGGGCCTGGCGATCTTCCTGGCCGTGCTGGCCTTCAACTTCATTGGCGACGGGCTGCGGGATGTTCTTGACCCCCGCTCTCACACGCGCCGCGCGATCTTGTAAGCAATGAAGGGAAGCGAAAGAACCCGGTGAATTCACAGGGAAACCTTCGGGCTCACATCCATATCGGGGGATGATGACATGGGAAACGCCTCGCACGCTCTCGGCCGGCTTGCCGTCGTGCTGGCAGCCGCACTCGTGCTGGGGCCTGCCACGGTTGGCGGCGCGCCGCGGATTGACAAGGATACCCTGGTTGTCGCGCAGGGCTTCGATCCCCGGTGCCTGTCGCCGCTGTTTGGGACCGCGCAGCAGGACAAGAACGTCAGCGGTCAGGTGGTCGAGAGGCTGGTCCAGTTCTCCCCAGACTCGCTGGGCTATTTGCCCGAGCTTGCGATTCGCTGGCAAAAGGTGTCGCCCGACACGCTGCGCCTGACGCTGCGTCAGGGCGTGCGCTTCACCAACGGCGAGCCGTTCAACGCGCTGTCGGCCAAATACAGCCTGGATCAGATGATCGCGGCGCGATCGCTCGCGTTCTTCGTCGAGATGCTTCGAGGCGCGGAGGTCGCTGATCTCTACACGGTTGACCTCAAGGCCAAGGGGCCGACCTCCGAGCGCCTGATGCTGTCCGCCCTGGCGATGGGCTCATTCCAATACCCGCCGGCCTACACCGAGCAGGCCGGCCTATTGCGGGGATTCTGCAACCGGCCAATCGGAACCGGGCCCTACAAGTTTGTGGAGTGGATCAAAGATGACCGGGTGCTCTTTGAAGCGAACGGCGACTACTGGGGCGGAGCCCCGCGCTTCAAGAGGCTGATCTTCCGGCCAATTCCCGAGGGCGCGGCCCGCGTTGCCGCGCTCCAGGCCGGCGACGTCGATCTGGCCATCGAGATCCCCCTGGACGCCTGGGATCGGATCACCAAGGACCCCAACCTGGCGACCCATTGGATCCGCGGGATGCGCATCTTTCGCCTAACCCTGGCGGCCAAGTGGGAGGGGCCCCTCCAAAACAAGAAGGTCCGCCAGGCCCTCCAATACGGAATCGACGTGGACGCGATCATCCGAACCGTGCTGAAGGGTCGTGCCCGCCGGCTCGAGGGCCAGCCGCTCACCAATGAGTACTTTGGCTACCAGCAAGACCTCAAGGCGTATCCGTATGATCCGGAGCGCACCAAGCGCATGCTCGCTGAAGCCGGGTTTCCGAACGGATTTGAGGTCACGTTCAAGTATCCGCATGGGCGCTATGCTCAGGACAAGGAAGTCAGCGAAGCCATCGCCGCGCAGCTCTTGAAGGTGGGGGTGCGCACCAAGCAGGTGGTGCTGGAGCCGGGAGAGTTTCTGACGCAGCTGAGCGCGCTCGGCCTTCGGGACATGTTCTTCTCCGGTTCGCTGCCGCCGCCGGACGCGCACTATTTTTACACGCAGTTCATGTGTGACTTTCGATATGCTTACTGGTGCCGGTCAGAATTCGACGGGCTCGTACGGAGAGCCGTCACGACGCCCGACGACCGGGATCGCAACAAGCTCTACCGTGAGGCGGCCGTGCTGCTTCAGGATGACCCAACCGGCATCTCCCTGTATGCGCCGCACGACCTGTACGCAACGGCGAAGACGGTGGCGGGCTGGCGGCCGTACAAGGACCAGTTCCTCTATCTGGGCAAAGCGTACAAACGGGATTGAGACGATGGTGACCGAGGCGCCCACACAGCATCAGGCGGAAGCGCTGCATCGGGAATCGATCGTCATCGACGGCACGAGCTTCTTTTGCCGCGGAGCCGACCGACTGCTTGCGGCCGGCGTCACGGCCATCAACGCCACGACGCCCTGGCCCGACGATGACTTCGACCTGGCAACCTGGCGCATCGAAGAATACTATGCGCTGGTTAGACGGGACGCGAGCCTGGGGATCGTCGAACGCGCTGGCGACATCGCTCGCCTGAAACGCGAAGGCCGGGTGGGGATCATCCTGGCGTGCCAGAACGCGCGGCCGATAGGCTCTCGGGCGGAGCGGGTGGAGTCGTTATGGCGTCTGGGGATCCGGACCATTCAGCTGACCTACAATACCCGCAACCTGTTGGGCGATGGGGTTGCCGAAGAAAGCGATGCCGGCCTCAGCCGATTCGGCCGCGAAGCCGTGCGCGAGATGAACCGTATGGGCATCGTGGTTGATCTCACCCACGGCGGCCGCCGCACCACCCTCGACGCGATCGAGGTCTCAGAGAAGCCCTGCGTGTTCACCCATTCAAATCCGCACGCGCTAGTACCCGTTCCGCGCAACATTACCGACGAACAGATCAAGGCCGTGGCGGCCAAAGGCGGCGTTGTGGGATGCTCGTCGTTCCCCCCACTCGTCTGGAAGGGCGCGGGTCCGCCCAGCCTCGACGACTTTATCGACTGCATCGACTATGTCGCCAATCTGGTGGGCATCAATCACGTTGCGATCGGCACCGATTCCGAGGCGAGTAAAGGAGCGTATCCTCCGGAGTTGCGCGCATCGCTCCGGCGCCAGTACTCGGCGACCACCGGTGGGTTCCACGAGAAGTTTCCGCAGGGGGCGCCGGTGGTCGGTCTCGAGGACGGGTTGGGCGACTGGCCCAAGATTACGCGGGGCCTGCTTGAGCGGGGTTATGGCTCTGGCGACGTGCAGAAGGTGGTCGGAGGAAACTTCCTCAGGATTTTCGAGACGGTGTGGCGATAGGGTAGGGAACCTCGAACCGCAATCCGATGACCCTTCTAGATGCGGAGCGCAGCCGGCTGGCGGAGATCCGCGAGCGACGGGTGCCCTGGTATCGCTGGGGGCCGTATCTCGCCGATCGTGAGTGGGGGACGGTGCGCGAGGACTACTCGGCCGACGGCGCGGCGTGGGAATATTTCTCGCACTCGCATGCGGTCTCGCGCGCGTACCGGTGGGGCGAGGACGGCTTGCTCGGTATCTCCGACAACCACGGCCGCCTGTGCCTTGCCCTGGCGCTGTGGAATGAGGCCGATCCGATTCTCAAAGAGCGGCTCTTTGGCCTGACCGGGCCCGAAGGCAACCACGGCGAGGACGTGAAGGAATATTACTTCTTTCTCGACTGCACACCCACGCACTCCTATATGAAAGCCCTCTACAAATATCCTCAGCGCGCATTCCCATATGCTGACCTGGTGCTCGAGAACCGCCGGCGCGGTCCCAGGGCGTCCGAGTTCGAGTTGTTGGACACGGGGATCTTCGCGGAGGATCGCTATTTCGACGTCGTCATTGAATACGCGAAGGCCGCGCCCGAAGACATTCTGATTCGAATTCTGACAACCAATCGGGGACCGTCGAACGCGCCCCTGCACCTGCTGCCCACGCTGTGGTTTCGCAACACGTGGTCGTGGGGGCATGACGGCAGCCGGCCCGAACTGCGTGCCATCGACCAGAACGCGGATGGTGTGGCGTCGGGAATTGCATTGGCCAAGGCCAGCCACGCATCGCTCGGCCACTACTGGCTGGCCGCGGAGGGCGCTCCCGATCTTCTGTTCACCGAGAACGAGAGCAACGCGCAAAAACTCTGGGGTGCCTCGAACCGCTCACCGTACCTCAAAGACGGCATCCATGAGGCGGTGGTGCGGGGCCGTCACGAAGCCGTCAACCCGCAGCGTCGTGGAACGAAGGTTGCGGCCCACTACCGCACGATGCTGGCGCCGGGGGCAACCGAGAGTATCACGCTGCGGCTTTCATCGCGCCGGCACGACCATCCATTCGTGGGAACACAGGAATTGTTCGCGCGCCGCCAGGGCGAGGCCGACTTCTTCTACAGCGGCTTCGGTCCCAAGACGATGTCCGACGACGCGCGGTACATTCAGCGCCAGGCGTTCGCCGGTCTGCTGTGGAGCAAGCAATTTTACCACTACGACGTCGGCGTCTGGTTGGACGGCGACCCCGCCGGGCCGCCGCCGGCTCCGCAGCGAAAGGCCGGCCGGAACAACGAGTGGCGGCACCTCAACAACGCGGACGTCATCTCGATGCCCGATACGTGGGAGTATCCCTGGTACGCCGCGTGGGACTTGGCCTTCCACTGTCTCCCGCTAGCCATGGTCGACCCCGACTTTGCAAAACGCCAGATTCTGTTGCTACTCCGGGAATGGTACATGCACCCCAACGGACAGCTTCCCGCGTATGAATGGGCGTTTTCAGACGCGAATCCGCCGGTGCACGCCTGGGCCGCCTGGCGCGTCTACAAGATCGCCCGGCGCGTGACGGGGACTGCCGACCGCGCGTTTCTGGAGCGCGCGTTCCACAAACTGCTCCTCAACTTTACGTGGTGGGTCAACCGGAAGGACCTGGAAGGGCGCAACGTGTTCCAGGGCGGCTT
>Ga0187893_10002084_pt1 | contig 45253 bp, 38 predicted proteins | sample MA1701074metaG_FD_139574 | JGI IMG/M metagenome (GOLD analysis project Ga0187893, IMG submission 139574) | White microbial mat communities from a basaltic lava cave in the Kipuka Kanohina Cave System on the Island of Hawaii, USA - MA170107-4 metaG ... | reverse complement strand
GCCAGAGGTTCCGGAGGAGGGTGGGGAGATCGGAGGCGAGAGTCCTCGCCACGTGAAGGGGGGAGGGGATGATGTACTCGGGAATGCGGAAGAGCACGACGGCAGCCCACCAGAGAAGAAGCATGCCGACGAGGGCCGCCGCGGGGAGGACTCGTCGCCGCGCCATCCGCAGGTCTCCTATCATTGCCGTGGGGCCCCACCCCCACGGCTCTCGCTCCGGGACTCGCTTCGCTCGCCCTGCGCTCGGGTTGAGGACTCCAGAATTCCGCGGAGCTCTCCCGCCTGCCTGACGAAATCCGAGGTCTCCCGGAGCGACAGCTCCCGCTTCGCGGGAAGGTGGGTCTCCACCATTTCGCGCACGCGACCCGGGTGGGCCGCGAGCATCAGGACTCTCTCCCCGAGGTAGAGCGCCTCGGGGATGCTATGGGTCACGAAGAGAATCGTTGTCCCCGTCTCCTTCCAGATGCGGCGGAGCTCGTCGTTCAGCCGGTCGCGCGTGATCTCGTCGAGGGCGCCGAAGGGCTCGTCCATCAGGAGAATCTTCGGTCCGGTCACGAGAGCGCGCGCGATCGAGACTCTCTGTCGCATCCCGCCCGAGAGCTCGTGGGGGTACGCGCGGTGCCACTGGGAAAGGCCGACGAGCTCGAGGAGGTCCTCGGGGCTCGACTTCCTCTCCGAAAGGCGCGCGCCGTCCCCGACCTCGAGGGGAAGCTCGACGTTCTCGCGGACCGTTCGCCAGGGAAGAAGAGCGGCGTCCTGGAAGACAAACCCCAGATCCCGCGCGCGGCGCGCTTCCGAGGGCTTTCGTCCGAAGAGCGAAAGGCTCCCCGAGGATGGCGCAACGAGATCGGCCACCACGCGGAGGAGAGTCGACTTCCCGCATCCCGAGGGGCCGAGGATGGAGAGAAACCCGCCGCGGGGAACCTCGAAGCTCACGTCACGGAGGGCTTCGGTCTCACCCCGATCGGAGGAGAACCTCACCGAGACGTTCTGGAGTGAGACGACCTCGGTCAAAAGGCCTCCAGATGGGGCCGGCTGTCCTTCGTCGCTTCGAGAATCGAGAGGGTCATGACGTCGTCGACCGAGGGCACGCGCTTGGTGAACTGACCGAGCGCGTCGTGGCTTTCGATCTGCTCTTGCCACGTCTCGCGATCCATCGTGGCAAAGCCGGCCTCGCGCGTCTTTTCCGTGAACACGTAGGTCAGGAGCTCCCGCGCCGCTTCGAGCTCGTCCTGGTAGCGGAGGATGGGGTACTCCTCGACGAGGATCTCGACCGCGCGCTCGGTCTCGCGATAGGCGAGCTCCCAGCCCCGGCCGGCCGCGCGTAGAAAGGCCTCGAGGATGTGAGGCTCGTTCGCGAGGGTGTCGTTGGTCGCGTAGTACGGCATCGCGTAGAGGCGGATTCCCTGATCCCAGAGACGCATCGCGATGCGGTCCGGACCGAGGGGCTTGAGGGCGGTCACGTTCGTCGTCCATCCGGTGACGACGTCCACCTGGCCGGTGAGCAGGGGTGTCATCGCGGAGCCGATCACCACGACTTCGAAAGAGTCTGGATCGATCCCGTGCTTCGCGAGAAGAGCGTCGAGGAGAATCCGTCCCGTCGCGTTCGTGCCCACTTTCTTTCCCACCATGTCCTGGGGCGTTCGCACCGGCCTCGACGGGAGCGAGAAGTAAGAATAAGGATGCTCCTGGACCAGGACCCCGAAGGCGCGGACGGGGATGCCCTGAGAGACGGCGAGCATCAGGGAAGGGCTCGAGGCGACCTCACCGAGGAGGTAGCGTCCCGAAGCCACGATGCCGACTCCGTCGATGTGGGGGCCACCGGGATGGATCTCGAGGTGAAGGCCTTCTTCTTTGAAGAACCCGAGCTTCTGCGCGACCACTTCTCCGAGCTGGTTTCCGCCCGCGAGCCAGCCGAGCTGCATGTCGAGTCGCGTGAGTCCGTCGACATCGCCTCGGGCGGAAAGGCAAGCGCCGAGCGGGAGACCCCAGGCCGCAGCCAAGGATCGACCGAGAAACTCTCGCCGCCTCAAGCGCTCGGAGGGTAACGTGAGCCTCCGAGCGGGCGCAAGCGAAGGCTTTGAGCTAGGGGTTAGGCCAGGAAGACCATACGGCGCACATGCCGGCCTCGTCGGCGGCCAGCGGGCTTTGTCGGATCCCGGCATACCTGGGATTCATGACGGCGTCCGGAGGAGGTCCAAAGTGACCGAGCCCGAGAGAGTGCCCGTTCTCGTGGAGCGCGACCGTTTCGACGTCGATTCCTGGAAGGGGAACGTTGATGCCCCAGGGATTGCCGGCGCGGTCCGTCCCCGCCTTACCGAACGTGTCGTTGTAATAGACTTCGTTGAGCGCGGTGTCGAGGTAGTTGTCCCCGTTGATGTCCGTCGGCGTGACGCCGTCGTCCTCGACGAAAATGAACGTAACGGAGAACGCGAGGATGCCGCGCCCTCCGCCCGGGCCTCCCACCGCCTCGAAATACGCGCGGGGAAGCCAGCCCGCGTTCACGATGTCGGCGAGAAAGGGATTGCCGAATCGACCGAAGCCGAAGAACGAATCGAAGATGTCCGGGTCCGTTCCCGGATCTCCTCTCTTGACGATATCCACGTTGCTGAGGCAGTCTTCCGACTCCCAGGTGATCATCGCGCGATCGATCGCCCCCTCCGTTTGCGCGTTCTTGAGCCCGCTGGCTGTTCGACCATCGCTCTCATCGACGAGATAGGTGATGTTCTCGCCGTCGGCTACGCGCCGCTCGTCGTTCGGCACCCATCGGAACTCCTGCTGGTGGATTCGGTTCGAGGGCCGTCCCTCGCCGATGGTGAAGAATTCGATCTGCTCGACGGCGATGCCGAGCCCTCTCTGGGCGAGCGCGCGGTTCACCCGTGCCATGTGCGAGAGGACAGCGGGATCCCCGGTCTGCGCGAACACGGACGCCGCGGTCAAGACCACGACCAGGGCGAAGATACCGATTTTCCCAACCATGAGCTCCTCCTCAATGAAAACGGTGACTTTAAGCGAGACAGCAATGGGGCTCGTGTGATGGAGCTCACACTGCGGCCAACCGAACGGTCAGTGACTTTTGGAGGAAAGCCGCTCGAGGAGGAACGAAAGGAACCGATCCGCGTCGACGTCGAGAGCGACCCGCGTCGACTTGACAGCGCCCGTCCGCCACGTCGCCTCGGCACGCCGGTCGACCACCATCTGTCCGCGGGTCAGCTCGCCCCGAAGCTCGACGTCCACCGGCAGAAGCTCCGTTGTGACGAACGAGGGATCGATGACGGATCCCACCGCGAGAGGGTCGTGCACGACCGCTCCTTCCGCTCCTCGAACGTTTCGATGAAAAGCGATGACGGCCGCGACGAACCTTTCGATCGGATCGGAGCTTCCTACGAAGCGGGCGACTCGCTCCGGCGTCAGCACCGTTTTCGAGGTCACGTCGAGGCCCACCATGGTGACGGGAATCCCCGATCGATACACGATCGACGCTGCCTCGGGATCATTGAGAATGTTGAACGACACGGTAGGCCGGACCGTTCCGGGTGCGGCGGCGGTTCCTCCCATGCTCACGATCTCGCGGATCTTCGGGCGAAGCTCGGGGTGGACTTTGAGGAAGAGGGCGATATTGGTGAGAGGTCCTACGGGAAGAAGAGTCACCGGCTCGGAGCTCGCCGCGAGAGTATCGGCGATGAGACGGAGGGCGCCGCCTTCATAGAGCTTCGCCTTCGGTTCCGGTAGGATCACGTTTCCGATTCCGTTCTCCCCGTGGACGTTCTTTGCCGTGAGCGCTTCCCCCACGAGGGGCGCCGCCTCTCCGCGCCCGACCGGAATGTCGGTTCGTCCGGCGAGCTCCAGGAGCTTGAGGGCGTTCGAAACGCCGAGATCGAGCTCGACGTTTCCGAAGACGACGGTGACGGCGCGCACGTCGAGCTCCGGAGAGCGGACGGCGAGGAGGATGGCGAGGGCGTCGTCGATGCCCGGGTCGACGTCGAGGATCACGGGACGCGGCGCGGCGAGAAGCGTGAGGCTGAGTGTGACAATTCCCGTCAGCATCGAGCTAGCGCACGCGTTCGACGAGATAAAGGACCGAGAGCTTGCGAAAGTAGCTGTATGCGTAGGAGCGGCCATCCGGTGTCAGACACACCCACACGAGGTTTTGCACTCCAGCGGAATCGGCTGGCGAGAGCTCTTTCCACGATTCGCGGCGTCCCGATTCGAGATCGAGTCGAAAAGGAGGGGTTGGCATCAGCGGGAAGTTCCGCTCGGTGACAAAGACGTGGTGCCCGTCCACACGCAACCGAAGGACGCACTCGTCGGACTCCAACCCTGGGATGGGACGCCGCTCGCCTCCGTCGACGGGGTCGTCGGGAAACCACCAGGCATCGTAGGATTGACGGATTGCGCCGTCCGGAAGCGCTGTCGGCTCGCCTGCGCCGGTGGGAAAGAGCTGAATTCTCGGCATCTCCAGCAAGGAATCGTTGCTGATAATAACCGACTTCCCATCGGGAGAGACTGCGAGGGGCGACCCCGGGGCGAGCCGCACCGGGACAGAACCGTTCGTTCCGCGCAAGAAGGCCGCGCCATCGTTGGAGATGAGTTTCCCGCCGAACCCCCACTCGTGGAACACGATAAAGTGGCCATCCGGGGTCAGGTCGGGAGCTGGTGTCGATGGAGTACATCGATGGGACGACGCTTGCGGACACCCCTTCTCGGGCTGGGCGAAGTTCCCGGAGTGGTGACGCGAAAGTCAGGCCGCGCTGCTCAACCGCAGGACGACGTCACGACCCGAAGTGACCACACGCAAGAGCTCGTTGAGCTTTTCGAGAGTGGGAGCGGAAACGCCCTGCTCGTAGCGGGCGTAGGTGTTTCGGGACTTGGCGCCGAGGCGGCGAGCGACATCCGCCAAGGAAAGACCGCTGGCCTCTCTCTGACGGCGGAGCACCAGCGCAATGAGAAGTCGCGTGGGAGAGCCGCTGAGCTCGAACTCTCCGCGTGGTCCCGGGTAAACGCGAGCCTCGAACCCGCTTCTCCCCACGAGGGTCTCCACGAGATCGGAAGCCATCGTGAACGCTTCCTTCTTGGTGCGGCCCTGGGTCATGGCATCGAGCATGGGAATCTCGACGAGCCAGTGCCTGCCTTGACGAAAGACTCTTCCGTAAACGCGCATTTCTCACTTCCCCTTTTGCGCCCGTCTGAGGATCGCACGGGCCAGCTTCTCGTTGATCTCGGGATGTCTCGGGATCGCCTCCTGCTGCTCACCGTTCGTCCAGACGTCGTGTCAACCGCCGTGCCGCGAGAACCGGAAGCCGAGCGACCTCAGCTTCTTCTCGAGGTCCCGCCTCTGCACGATTCCATCGTACACCAAAAAGTGTACAGAGGTCAAAGAGCTTGGAGCTCCATCCTTTCGCGGCTTCGCCAGACCGTCCTGGATTGTGTAGACCCGAACGCTCAAGGACGGACGACGCCCACGTTTCCCTCGACCGCGATCGAAGTCCCGTAGGGACGCGATTGGGTCCGGAGGCGCTCGAGGATCTGCCGGCCCATCTCGGGGGACGCGAGGCGGGGGACTCCGCTCTGGGTGAGGGTGCGGCCATAGCCGAGATCGACGGGATAGAGGCGAAGCTCGGCGAGCTTTCCACCTTCGAACCGGCTCACGGCGACGACGGTCTGGAAGACCTTCTCGTCGCTGAAGCCTCGGGCGTTGAGAAGAGCGGCGAGGTCCGCGTCCGTCGCTTTCAACGGATCGCCGAAGACCTCCTTCAGGAGATCCCAGTGCTCCTCGAAGTGGTCGGCGGGCATCGGCTCCTGGATGTCGCTCCAGAAGAAGTTCGCGAGGCTGTAGAAGATCGGCCGTCCCTTGTAGATCTCAATCGGGCCGAGCTTGTGGACGCCGTGGCCGACGAACGCGTCCGCTCCCGCGTCGATCGCGGCGTGCGCGAGCTCGGGCAGGAAGTTTCCCGGAGCTCCCGTCGCGACGTCGGTCTGGTGGGCATGGATGGTCGCGAGGAGGAAATCCGCGTTCTGTTTTCCGATCCGAATGCTCTTGAGGATCTCCTGTCGATCGACAGGGTGGATGGCGTAGTCGGAGCCGAGCCGTTCTCCGGATCGGAACTTCTCTCCGAAGAGAGATATCTCGGAGGGCGCTTTCTCTTCCGAAGGAGGCTTCTCCCGGAGGGACTCGTCCTTCGCGGCCTCGATGCGCTCCTGGATTTTTCGCAACGCATCAAAGATATCCGGGGGAACGACGGTGGTGCGCGTGGTGCGGACCGGGCTCAGCCCCGGCCGGCCAGGAGCCTGAGAGGAGGGAGGAAGCGCGTCCGCTCCCTGGCGGTAGGTCGAGGCCATCGAGACGATCGCGATCCGGCCTCGCGGGGTCTCGAGGTAGCGAGGAGCTCTCGCTTGAGCTCGGCTCTCTCCGACGCCCGCGTGAACGAGGCCCGCCTCGTCCAGGTGGCGGCTCGTCTCGCGCATGCCTTCGAACCCCCAGTCCATGGCGTGGTTGTTCGCCCGCGAGAAGAGGTCGAATCCCATCCGCTTCAGGTCATCGGCAACCTCGGGCGAAGCTACGAGGGCCCAGTCGCCCGGGGTCCGATGGGGGAAGCCTTCGAAGCGCCGAAAGTCGATGGCGCTGTTCTCGAAGTTACCGAAAGTGGCGTCGGCCGCTCTGAGGATATCCACCACGAAGGCGAAATCGCGGTCGCCGGCAAGAAGAGGAGTGAGCGGGTGAGAAATGATGCAGTCGCCCACGGCGGCGAGGGTGAAGGAGCCGAGCGTCGTCATCTCGAGCTCCCGCTCCGGCGGCCTCTTCGGGTCGAAGGGCGGCCGCGCTTCCTGGGCCGCCGCGAGGGCGCCCCCGTACGCGACGAGCAGCGCAATCCAAAATGATGGGAATCGACTCATCTCTGCCTCCCGTGAGCTCGAAGCATTGTAAAGTGTCCGGGTGAGCTTCCTTCAATCCTTGATTCTCGGAGTGGTGCAGGGAGTGACCGAGTTCCTCCCCGTCTCCTCGACCGCACATCTCATCCTCGTTCCCTGGCTCGCGGGATGGAGCTTCGACCCCAAAGTGGCCTTCGTCTTCGACGTGCTCCTCCAGCTCGGAACCGCATTGGCGGTCGTCGCCTATTTCTGGAGGGACCTCGCGGAAATCGCCCGGGAGACGATCTCGGGTCTCGTCGAGCGCCGTCCCCTCGCGAGTGAGAAGGCCCGGCTCGGCTGGCTCATCGTTCTCGCGACCATTCCCGCGGTGGTCGTCGGGCTCGCGTTCAAACCCTACTTCGAGAGTTTGCACCGGAGCCCGCTCGCCGTAGTCGGGATCCTGACGGCGGCGGCGGCCCTTATTTTCGCGGTCGAGAGAGTGGGCCGGCGCAATCGGGAGCTCTCGTCCATCACCTGGCGGGACGCCCTCCTCATCGGCACGAGCCAGTCGGTCGCGCTCTTTCCCGGTGTGTCCCGTTCGTCGGCGACCATCTGCGGCGGGATGCTCTGCCACCTCGGGCGACCGTCAGCGGCACGGTTCAGCTTTCTGATGTCCGTGCCGATTCTCGTCGCCGCCTCCGTCCTCGCGGTGAAGGACCTTCTCGAGATTCCCGGGTTCACCGCCTACCTCCCGCCGCTCGCTCTCGGATTCGCCGCCTCGGCGGTGGTGGGATTCGCGTCCATCCACTGGCTCCTCTCCTATCTTGCGCGACACCCCATGAACGTCTTCGGCTGGTACCGCCTCGCCTTCGGCGCGTGCTGCTTCCTCCTCAACGCATACCGAACATGAAGAACATTCGACGCATCGTGTGTTGCCTCCTCTTCATCGCCGCCAATGTCGGCGCTCGCGAGCGCTGGGATCCGGAAAAAGCCAACGCGTGGCGTGAGAGGACGGGATGGCTCGTGGGCGCGAACTTCATCCCTTCCACGGCCATCAATCAGCTCGAGATGTGGCAGGAGGAGACGTTCGATCCCGAGACCATCGATCGCGAGCTCGGTTTCTCGGCCGCTCTCGGCCTCAACAGCATGCGCGTTTTCCTTCACCACCTTCTATGGGAGCAGGACCGGGAGGGATTTCTCCGGCGCCTCGATCGGTTTCTCGAGATCGCCCAGCGACACCGGATCGGCGTCATGCTCGTTCTCTTCGACGGCGTATGGGACCCCGAGCCTCGGCTCGGAGAGCAGCGTGCGCCTCGCCCCCACGTTCACAACTCCGGCTGGGTGCAGAGCCCCGGGGCGGCCGTCCTGGGGGACCCCCAAAGGCACGACGAGCTTCGTGACTACGTGTACGGGGTCGTTTACCGCTACCGGGACGACGCCCGCGTCCACGCCTGGGATCTCTTCAACGAGCCCGACAATCGGAACGAAGGCTCGTACGGCGACCGCGAGCTGAAGGACAAGCCCGAGAAGGCGGAGATGCTCCTGAGAAAAGCATTCGCCTGGGCCCGCGAGGCGGACCCCTCACAGCCCCTCACCGCGGGAGTCTGGATCGGTCCCTGGCCCGAGGAGAAACCGCTCGCTCCCATCGAGAGACTCATGCTGGAGGAGTCGGACGTCGTGAGCTTCCACAGCTATGGCCCTCTCCCGGAGGTGCGCGAGAGAGTGGAGCAGCTTCGCCGCTACGGTCGCCCCATTCTCTGCACCGAGTACATGGCTCGGCCGCAGGGAAGCCGGTTCGATCCGCACCTGGCGTACTTCAAGGACGAGCAAATTGCTGCCTACAACTGGGGGCTGGTGCGTGGAAAGACGCAGACCATCTACCCCTGGGATTCTTGGAGGAAGGCTTACGCGGCCGAGCCCGACGTCTGGTTCCACGATATTTTTCGCCCGGACGGCACTCCGTACGATTCCCGTGAAGCTGATTACATCAAGACCGTGACGAGCCGATAGACCCGCGAGCTGGCATGACTGCTGCAAGAGCGGTGGTCATGAGACGAGAAACGAACCAACTTAAGAGCATCGAGTCGTTCCTGAAGGGCAAGAGGATCGCGCTCGTCGGAGCATCCCGAAACCCGAAGGACTTCAGCCGTGTCGTGCTTCGCGAGCTCCTTGCTCGAGGCTACGACATCGTTCCCGTGAACGCGGCCGAGGGCACCTTGGAGATCGAAGGCCGGCAAGCCTACCGTCGCCTGAGCGACGTCCCCGGAGCCGTTGACGGCGCGCTCGTAATGACGCCCGCCTCGGTGACGGCTGCGATCGCGGGCGAGATCCTCGCATCGGGGGTCCCGCGCATGTCGCTGCACCGCGGAGTGGGACCGGGGGCAGTGAATCCGAGGGCCGTCGACCTCCTGCGCGAGCGCGGCGTGGATGTCGTGTCCGGAGAATGCCCGTTGATGTTCCTCGAGGGCGAAAAAGGCGCGCATCGCCTCCACGCCTGGATTCGGCGCCTCCTTGGCACCTATCCGCGAGCGGCGTGACAAAAACCGAGTGACCTGGCTCACGCGGGTCGTGTGCTCTCCGTCATTGGCGCAATACGAGTTTCGAGAGACGATGCTCTCGAACACCACGCGCGCCAACTGAAGGAGAACGAATGAACCGTACAACGCTACGAGTATTGGGGGTCCTTGCATTCGCGTTTCTCGTGGGCCTGCTCGCCGCCGGCTGTCAGGACGATGGTCCGAGTCTCACCGGCGCGTCCTCGGTGATCGAGAGCGCGTCGCAGCTCTCGACGACGTCGCCCAGCCAATCCAACTCGGGGGAAGGCTCCGGGGAGGACGGCGAGGATGGCGACGACGACAGCGAGGATGACACGAGCGACGATGACTCCGACGACGCCAGCGAGGACGACGAGTCAGATGATGATGCGGACGATGACTCCGACGACGAATCGGCAGACGACGAATCGGCCGATGACGACGGCGACTCGGACGTACGGGGACTGGTCTTCGGTACCGAGGCATGTCCGGTTCTGAATTGCGTTCTCGCCCTCCGGATCAAGGACACTCTGGTTGTCGTCACCGACGAGACCGAGATCGTGAACGAGCCCGCGGGCGAGACGCCGCTTACCGCCGCGGAGCTCGCGGCGCTCGCGAGCGCTCACCCGGGGCTTCCGATGAGAGCCGAGGGCTCTTCCGAGGGCGGTGTCCTCGTTGCTCAGAGGCTTCGCATCGACGATGAGATCCGCGCGACCGGACAAGTCACCGCGCCTCCTGGCTGCGGCTTCGGCCTCGCCGTGCAGTTCCTCGAGCTCTGTTTCGATCTCTCTCCGGGATTGACGGCGCCCGTCGTCGGAAGCACCGTGCGGGTCGAGGGTTCCGTCCCGAGCGATTTCACGCTTCCGTTCGTCGCCACGCGGATCGAGCCGGCAGAAGATTAACGAAAGGGTTCCATGACCCAGGTCGAGATTCCCGTCGATTGGCGGCGGATGGCGTCGCGAGTGCTGCTCTTCTGCCTTGCGGCCGAGGCTACCTTCATCCTCCTCGACTACCACCTGAACTACGGGCGCCTCATCGATGTCGGAGCGATGAGGCGCCTTTTCAACCTCGCGCGTGAGGACGGCCTCGCGTCGTGGTTCGCTTCGACCCAGACTCTCCTCATCGGACTCACCCTTCTGGCGCTCTACGCCGTCGACCGATCGCGAGGCTATCTGGTCCTCGCCCTCGGATTCTTTTACCTGGCGGTGGACGATGGCGCACAGCTTCACGAGAGGTTTTCGAGCACCTTCGATGCGCTGAGCGAGGGGACTCGATTCCCGAGTTACACCTGGCACGTTCTGTTTCTTCCGCCCTTCGCGGCCCTCGGCCTCTATCTCCTCTGGTTCCTCTGGAGAGAGCTCGGGAGTCCCAGGGCGCGTCTCCTCCTGGTCGCGGCGATGAGCTGTCTTGCCTTGGCCATCGTGATGGACTTCTTCGAAGGCCTTCCGGAGGACCATCCAATGAACGTCTACTCCGCGGCCTTGGGCCGCTATCCTTCCCTCGATACCTGGTCGGACCGACGCTTCGGGACCACGGGAGGGGAGACGCTCCGCCATTTCTCGAAGTCGATCGAGGAGACGCTCGAGATGGGAGCGATGTCCCTCCTCTGGTTCGTGCTCCTCGGCCACCTGGGAACGATCGCTCGCGACGTACGCCTACGGGCCGTTTAGGCCTGTGCTTGCCGTCTGGCGCCAGGTGTGCGAGATTCTTCTCCGCGGAGGTTCTCGACATGCGAGACGAAAACGCCAAGGACAGGTCCATCCTCGAGGACGAGTCCGCTCTCCGCTGGGGCTTTCTCGAACAGGACCCCGACGCCTGCGCCGTGGTCTCGGATCGGATGGAGCTGGTCTACATGAACGAGCCGGCGAGAAAGCTCGTCTCCGAGAGCTGGTTCGGTCGGCGCTGCTTCGAGATCTTCCCGACCGCGAACGATCTGTGCGCTTTCCACTGTCCCACTATGACGGCGGTCCATGAGAGCGTCGACATCCTCTACTGCGAGGAAACGCTGCGTGCTCCGAGCGGCGCCGTGCGGGAGCTCGGCGTCGCCGTCGTCCCCCTCGGAGGCATGAGCCGCGACGAGGCCCGAGCGCTCCTGCTGCTGCGGCCGAAGTCGGAATCGACCCGAGAGGCGCTTCTCGAGGAGGCGTCGAAGCTCCGGGGCCAGCTGGGCTCGAGATTCCACGCGCGACCTTAGAGCGTGGAACTCCAGCTCGTCGATTACGCCATCCTCGGCATCTACGGGGTCTTCGTCCTCGCGGTCGGCTTCGCCCTCAAAGGACGAATGCACACGAGCGAGGATTTCTTTCTCTCCGGCCGTTCGCTTCCGAGCTGGGTGACGGGGCTCGCGTTCATCGCCGCGAACCTGGGCGCTCTCGAGGTGATGGGGATGGCGGCGAACGGCGCCAAGTACGGGATGCTCACCAACCACTTCTACTGGGTGGGGGCGATTCCCGCGATGGTGTTCCTCGCGATCTTCATGATGCCCTTCTATTACGGAAGCCGGGTGCGGAGCGTCCCCGAGTACCTGAAGCTGCGCTTCGACGAGAGGACGCGCGGGCTCAACGCCATCTCCTTTGCCGTCATGACCGTCGCCATGTCGGGCATCAACATGTACGCGATGGCGATCCTGCTGCACGCGGTCCTCGGCTGGAACGTCCATGCGAGCATGCTCCTCTCGGCCGCCATCGTCCTCGTGTACATCTTCTTCGGCGGGCTCACGTCGTCGATCTACAACGAAGTCCTCCAGTTCTTCCTCATCGTCTTCGGGCTCCTGCCCATGGCGATCCTGGGTCTCGCCGAAGTGGGAGGCCTCGCGGGGCTTCGGGCGCGTCTTCCCGAAGGCTTTGCCCACACCTGGTCGGTACTCGCGGATCCAGCGCAAAACCCCATGGGCGTCGGATTCTTCGGGACGATCATGGGCCTCGGCTTCGTTCTCTCGTTCGGTTACTGGTGCACGGACTTTCTCGTCGTGCAGCGGGCGCTCGCCTCGAGAGATCTGGAAGCGGCACGAAGGACGCCGCTCGTCGCCGCCGTTCCGAAGATGCTCTTTCCCCTTCTCGTCATCCTGCCGGGCCTGGTGGCCCTCGTCACCATTCCGGAAGAGCTCGGCGGAAACTACAACATGAGCTTCCCGCTCATGCTCGCGCGCTACTACCCGCCGGGTCTCCTCGGGCTGGGCTTGACCGCGCTCCTCGCGAGCTTCATGAGCGGCATGGCGGGCAACGTCACCGCGTTCAACACCGTGTGGACCTACGATATCTATCAAGCCTACCTGCGGCCGGGGCGGCCCGACGCGCACTACCTCGCCGTCGGGAAGGCGACCACTGTCTTCGGCACGCTCGCGAGCGTCGGCGCCGCCTACCTGGTGTTCTTCTTCAACAACCTCATGGACTACATGCAGCTTCTCTTCTCGTTCTTCAACGCGCCCCTCTTCGCCACGTTTCTCCTCGGCATGTTCTGGGCACGGGCCTCTGCTTCGGGAGCTTTCTGGGGACTTCTCGCGGGAACGGGAGCGGCGGCGGGGCACTACTTGCTGGTCATGGCCGGAGTCCTCTCCTATCGCAGTGACATGGCTTCGAACTACTTCGGCGCGATCGCAGCCTGGACGATCTGCTTTCTCGTGACCATCGGCGTGAGCCTCGCGACGCGGCCGAGGCCGGTCGAGGAGCTTCGCGGCCTCGTGTATTCCGCGACCGCGCGGCCGGCGCGAGAGCCTCTGGGTCTCGCGAGCCCCGCCGTCCTCGCTCTCCTCGTCCTCGCCGCTGCGACGGCGCTCAACGTCTGGTTCTGGTGACGCCATGGGAAGCCAGCTTCACTTTTTCGTCGGAAGCCTTTTCGCTCTCACCGGAGGAGTGCTCGCGGTCTACGGGCTTTTCTCCGACCCGGAAATCTACGCCCGCTCGCTCGGCTGGAACGTGAACCTCTGGTGGGGGCTTCTCATGGCCGGCTTCGGCGCGGCGTTTCTTCTCCTGTGGAGAACGAACCGCCCCCAATGACCGCCATCGAAGAAGCCACCTACCGCAAGGTCACCTGGCGTCTTCTTCCCACACTCTTCGTCTGCTACGTCCTCGCCTATCTCGATCGCGTGAACGTCGGCTTCGCGAAGCTCCAGATGCAGACGGACCTCGGCTTCAACGACACCGTCTACGGAATCGGCGCCGGGCTCTTTTTCATCGGCTACTTCCTTTTCGAGGTGCCCTCGAACCTCATCCTCGAGCGGGTGGGGGCGAGGATCTGGATCGCGCGCATCATGATCCTCTGGGGGCTCGTCTCCGCGAGCACGATGTTCGCGCGCGGCGAGACGACGTTCTATCTCCTTCGCTTCCTCCTGGGGATCGCGGAGGCGGGGTTCTTTCCAGGGGTCATCCTGTATCTCACGTACTGGTTCACGCGCGCCCATCGCGCCCGGATGGTGGCGGGCTTCATGACCGCCATCACCCTCTCGGGCGTCATCGGGGGGCCGGTGTCGGGATGGATCCTCTCGCGCTTCTCGGGCGTCGCCGGCCTCGCGGGATGGCAGTGGCTCTATCTCCTCGAGGGCCTTCCGTCGGTCGCGGTCGGTCTTTTCGTGCTCTTTCGTCTCGACGACGGCCCTTCGAAAGCGAAGTGGCTGAGCGACGGCGAGAGGGAGCTTCTCCTGAGGCGGATTCAGGAGGAGGAAAAGCTCAAGCTCGAGGAAGGCGGCGGCCACCACCGTTTCATGGACGCGTTCCGGAGCGGGAAGCTCTGGCTCTTCGCGCTCGTCTACTTCTGCGTGGTGATGGGTCTCTACGGAATTTCGTTCTGGCTTCCTTCGATTCTCTCCGACACACTGACCTCCGATCCCTGGCACATCGGGCTTTTGACCGCCATCCCCTGGGGAGCCGCAGCGGGCGTCATGCTCTTCGTCGGACGCCGGTCCGACCGCACGGGCGAGCGCCGCTGGCACACGGCCGTTCCTGCCTTCGTCGCGGCGGGGGCTTTCGCGGCGAGTGCTCTTCCCGGGATCTCCGCCACGGCGAGCTTCGCCGCCCTCACGGTCGCGACCTGCGGCGTCATGGCCGCGGTCTCGTGTTTCTGGTCCCTTCCCACCGCGTTTCTCTCGGGAACGGCGGCGGCCGCCGGCATCGCGTGGATCAACTCCCTCGGAAACCTCGCGGGCTACGTGAGCCCTTACGTCGTCGGACGCGTGCGCGACGAGACGGGGAGCATGTCAGCCGCGCTCGTGGTGCTGGCGGTCTCCCTCCTCGCGGCGGGGTTCCTTACGGTCCGCGCCGCGAGGAACGGATAGCGCGCGAAGCTACTGCCACTTCACGACGACGCTCGCGAGGGCGCGGCGGCCGAGGAGGTCGCCGCCGAAGCTCTCCCAGTGGTCGCTGTCGAAGACGTTCGCGACGTTCACCCCGACGCCGATGCGGTCCGTGAAGTAGTAGTTCCCCCGGATGTCGGCGGTGGTGTAGGCCTCGACGTCGCCCTGGAAGGGACCGACCGCCCAGCGGAACTCGTCGACCCAGCGGACGTCGAACGCGAAGTCCCACTTCGGAACGGCGTAGGAGATGCCTCCCGCGACCTTGTTCTCCGGCGTATTGGGGAGGAGCTGGTTCGCGAACGGAGAGCTCTTGTCCTGAATCTCGAAGTCGAACCAGGAGTAGGCGAAGGAGAACGTCCAGTCGTCGAGGAAGTAGTAGTTGAGGCCGAAGTCGATGCCCTGGGTGTTCACCTCGCCGAAATTCGTGTACGAGCGGGCGACGAAGAGCGGCGACCCGTCGAAGTTGTTGGACAGGATGGCGAAGAGAGAAGGCGGGAGGTTCGCGCGGAGCGCGCCCACCAGAATCTGGGGCGCGGGATGGTTCGCCGGGGGCTGGTAGGCCCCGAAGTCCGGGTTGGTGCGGTTTCCCCGGGCGTCGAGCTGCGGGATGAGGTCGGTGATGAACTGGTCGTTTCTGGCGTTGTAGTAGTCGAGGGTGAGGTACGCCTTCTGGGCCACGATTCCCGCGTAGCCGATCTCGAACATCCGTGTCTTCTCGAGCTCGAGGTCGTCATTTCCCACGGCCACGATGCGGGTCGGCGTCCCAAAGCCGCAGTTGACTCCAAAGGGCGTGCAGGCGCCCGCCTCGATGCGGGAGAGGTTCACCGGCGCTGCCACGTTCGCCTGAAGGAAGAACTCCGAGTAGTTCGCGACCTGGAAGGCTTCGTTGTAGGTGAACCGGAGGCTCGAGTCGCTGGTAAGGCTGTAGACGAGAGAAGCTTTCGGCGAGAACTGCGGATCGTGGAGAGTGCTCTCGTCGAATCGGCCCGCGAGAACGAGCTTCCATTTCTCGGCCAGGCTCCAGTCCACCTGACCGAAGACGGCTCCATTGTCCGACGTCACCGGCTCGAACATCAGCGTTTGAAGGCCGGTCGAGGGGTCGGCGCTGTCGATCGCGGTGTGGCGATAGGAGCCGCCGACGACCACGCGCACCTTGTCCTGCGCGAGGCTCCAGTTGGTCTGGCCCTCGAAGTGGGCGTGATAGTCGTCGAGGGCGAGGTTCGTTCCCGAGCTGAGCGCGAGCTGTTCGGGAGCGTCCCTTCCGCTGTAGTACGCGAGGAAGTTGAAGCGCTCCGCGTTCCAGTTGAAGCGGGCCCACGGCCGCTTCACGTCGACGAGCTGGACCCGTCCGATCCCCGTCTGAAATACCGGACCGGCCACGTCCGCGTAGCCGCCCTCGAAAGTGAGCGCCATCCCGTTCTGGAGGTACTTGTCGACGCGGACCCCGCCGAAGTAGATGTCGTCGTCGTCCTCGCGGGCGAGGGGGACGGCTTCCTGAGGGAGGCAGTCGATCTGACCCGGCAGCGTGCAGGGGACGGAATACTCGGCGGCCCCCCTTCGCGAAACGGTGAAGTCGCCGGAGCTGCGCAGTCCGCCCACGAGCTTGATGTACCAGTCGTTTCCGAGGGACTCCGCGAGGCGGAAGTCGAGGTTCACGGTCTCGAGCTCGCCACCGCTCAAGCGGAAGAGCCCGCCCTGGCTGTAGCGGGGCGCCTTGCTCGTCATGTTGAGGATGCCGCTCGAGGCGTTCGCCCCGTAGAGCGCGGCGCTCGGACCCCGCACGAGCTCGACCGAGGCCAGATCGTCGAGGGGGAACGAGATCGCCGCCCACTCCTGGGCGCCGAGGAACGGGACGGACGGGTCCCGCCCATCGACGAGGGTCGCCACCCGGCGGTTCAACGAGCTGTTGAAACCGCGGGTGTTGAAGTTGAAGTCGTAGATTCCGCTCTGGGTGAGCTCCGCTCCCGGGGTGTACTCGAGAAGCTTCGGCAACTGGCCGTGCGCGGCGACCTGCGCGATCTCCTCTTCGTCGACGACGGTCACCGCGGAGGGGGCCTCGACGATGCGCTCGACTCGGCGCGACGCGCCATAGACCGTGAGCGTCTCGGCGAATCCGACCGCCCAGTCGACCTGCTGCTCGACGACGGTGGACTGGCCACCCGTGACCTCGACCCGCTCTTTGGTGGCGACGTTCTCGCCGAGGGCGAAGGACACGGAGTAGGTTCCGGCGGGAACGCCGGAAAACGCGAAGGCGCCGTTGACGTCGGTGATCTCGGTGAGAGACAGCTCGTTCAGGACGACGCTCACGCCCCGGGCGGGGGAGCCGTCGCTGCGGAGAACGCGGCCCTCGATGCGTCCCGTCTCTTGAGCTGTCGCGAGAACGGATACGAGAAGAGCGATGGTCAGGATGAGTGGTGTTCTGCGCATAGGAATTCTCCTCTCTTCGTCGCGCGATATACCAGCAATATCAACGAGATGCAAGCCGGCGCGTGAGGGTGAGCGCGAACCGCGCGCAATCTGCTCCGAGCTCGGCGCGGAACTCGGGAGCGTGGTGCTCGGAGTTCGAGATGATGCGGACGGCGAGGAACGGAATCTTGTAGATCTGGGCGACCTGATGAACGGCGGCGCTCTCCATGTCCTCGGCGGCGATGCCGTAGGTCTTCTGCGCCCAAAGGAGCTTGTCGATCTCGCGGTTCCACTCGTCCGCGGAGCCGACGATTCCCTCGATAAGGCGTCCCCCTTCGTAAGGCGTCTCGAGGGCCGCCGCGAGGAGCGTCGCGTCGGCCTCGAAGCGGGTGAAACGGACGCGCTCTTCGCCGACCCGAAGGAGGCGGGGAAGAATCTCCCAGCCCGCGAGATCGACGCCCTCTCCCCGTTTTCGCGGCTGCGTGCGGAACGACCCGAAAGGGGTGGTGGCTTCGCTCAGAACGATGTCGCCCACGCGGAGAGCCGGATCGACCGCCCCGGCCGTCCCCTGGTTGATGATGGCTTTCGGAGCGTACTCGCGGACGAGAAGCGTCGTTGCGATGGCGGCGTTCACCATCCCCACTTCCGTTCGCGAAACGACGACGGGGCTTCCGCCGATCTCCCCCTCCCAGAAACTGAAGCCGTCGATGACCCGTGGACGCGGGCGTCCGACGGCCTCGATCAGCGGCTCGAGCTCGCCGTCGACCGCTCCCTGCACGGCGATGGGGGCTTTTTGCCACGGGGAGGCGCTCGCCGCGGACAGGAGAATCAGCGCTACAGTAGAGGTATGCAGAGAAGAAGACTTCTTCATCGAGTGGCTCCGTATCTGCTTCTGTCGTTCGTGCTCGTTCTGCAGCCCGGTACTGGCGTCCGTGCCCAGGGCGAGAGCGAGACCTGCACGAGCTTCATCGCGCTCACGCCCGACCCCGGGCTCGGCCTCACCTACACCTTTCCCCTTCATTACGGGAAGTTCGCCGACGTCGAGGTGGGCGCGGCCGCCGGCGACACGGTCCAGCTCGAGGTGACGGTCTTCGAGAACAGTGCCATCAAGGACAGGCGCATCTGGGTCCTCGTGCCCGGGCGCGTGGAGCTCCTGACCGAGATCCTCGACGTCGAGAACCTCTTCGAGATCGGCTCCCCCCTTCTCGTCCGGATGGCGGCCTCGGGTCCCGTGAGCGCCATGCTGATCCGCGAATGAATCGGCCTCACAGCTCCCGGATCCAGATGTTGCGGTAGCTCACGGGATTGTCGTGATCCTGGAGCGCGAGCGGCGCCTTCGGGGCGTGCCGCTCGTACTTCGGCGTGCCGATATTGGTCGTCGTGCCCCTTACCTCCACGTGGTTCTGGATGAGGACCCCGTTGTGAAAGACGGTGAATGTCGCCGGACTCTCGAGACTTCCGTCGGAACGGAAACGCGGCGCTTCGAAGACGATGTCGTAGCTCTGCCACTCTCCCGGCCCGCGTGATGCGTTCACCCGAGGAGCGTGCTGCTTGTAGATCGCGCCCGCCTGGCCGTTCACGTAGGTCTGGTTCTCATACGAGTCCAGAACCTGCACCTCGTAGCGCTCCATCAGGAAGATTCCGCTGTTGCCGCGGCCCTGGCCCTCACCCTCGACGACGGCGGGCGTCCTCCACTCGATGTGGAGCTGCACGTCGCCGAACTCGCGCCTGCTGATGAGGCTTCCCGTCTTCGCGACCACCGTCACGGCGCCGCCTTCCACTTTCCATTTCGCCTCGCGCCACTCCGACAGGTCCGTTCCATCGAAGAGGACGATGGCATCGGACGGAGGTGCTCCGCCCTCTCCAGGCCGGACCACGGGTGGGACCGGAGACCAGACCTCGGTCGCTTTGGGATCGCTCTCCTGGCTAGAAGCCATGGCGAGAGTGTAGATGAGAACGGCCGCCCATTTCGTCATTCATGCGCTCCTTGAAAACGGAGGTAACATAGCGTCCCCGACGGGAGGAGGGAAGTCCATGCCGGAATCGAGGAAGCTGCGCATGGGGATGGTCGGAGGGGGCCGGGGCGCTTTCATCGGGGCCGTTCACCGGATGGCGGCGACCCTCGACGGGGGAATCGAGCTCGCGGCGGGTGCCTTCAGCTCCGACCCCGAGAAGTCGCGTGCGTCGGGTAAGGATCTCTTCCTTCCTGCGGATCGCGTCTACGGCTCCTATGCCGAGATGATCGAAAAGGAACGAGCTCGACCGGCGGGAGAGAAGATCGATTTCGTCGCCATCGTGACGCCGAACCACGAGCATCTTCCTCCGGCGCGGGCGGCGCTTCTCGCAGGCTTTCCGGTGATGTGCGACAAGCCTCTCGCCCTGAGCCTCGCGGAAGCCCGCGAGCTCCGCGCCCTCGTGCGGAAGACGGGGATTTTGTTCGGTCTCACCCACAACTACTCTGGATACCCGATGGTCAAAGAGGCGAGGCGCCGTGTGGCCTCGGGAGATCTCGGGCGGATCCGGCGCGTGGTCGCGGAGTACCCGCAAGGATGGCTCGCTTCGCCCCTCGAGACGTCGGGGCAGAAGCAAGCGGCGTGGAGGACGGATCCCGCGCGCGCGGGCGCGAGCTGCTGCGTCGGCGACATCGGAACTCACGCGGCGCACCTGACGGAGTACGTGACCGGGCTGCGTATCGAGGAGCTCGCTTCCGAGCTCACGACCTTCGTCGCCGGGCGCGCGCTCGACGACGACGCCAGCGTTCTCCTGCGCCTCGAAGGCGGCGCGCGCGGGGTGCTGTGGGCAAGTCAGGTGGCCATCGACGAGGAGAACGGGCTGAACCTCCGGATCTACGGCGAGAAGGGAAGTCTCCAGTGGAAGCAGGAGGAGCCCAACACTCTCATGCTGAAGTGGCCGGATCGACCGCGCGAGATCGTGCGCACGGGAGCGAACTACGAGAGGCTCTCTCGGGAGGCGCTCGGGGCGACACGCCTTCCGGCCGGCCACCCCGAGGGATACCTCGAGGCGTTCGCCAACCTCTATAAAGACTTCGCCGCGGCCCTTCTCGAGGGCGGAACTCCCGACGTTCCCACCGTCGACGACGGCGTGCGAGGAATGGCGTTCATCGAGGCATGCGTCGAGAGCTCGAAAGCCGGCGGACGGTGGACGAAACTGCAAGGAGGGGAGTCATGACGAGACCCGTAACCATCTTCACCGGCCAGTGGGCGGACATCACGTGCGAAGACATGTGCCGGCTCACGCGGGAGCTCGGCTACGACGGAATCGAGCTCTGCTGCTGGGGCGATCATTTCGAGGTCGATAAGGCCGCGGGGGATCCCGGCTACGTCGAGCGCAAGCGAAAGCTTCTGGAGAAGAATCAACTCCAGACCTTCGCGATCTCGACCCATCTCGTGGGCCAGGCGGTGTGCGACAACATCGACGAGAGGCACAAGAGCATTCTCCCGGACTACATCTGGGGAGACGGAGACCCCGAGGGCGTTCGGAAACGCGCCGCCTCCGAGATGATGCGGACGGCGAAGGCCGCGAAGGATTTCGGGGTTCCGACGGTCGTCGGATTCACCGGAAGCTCGGTGTGGCATCTGTTGTACGCGTTCCCGCCGACGCCGCAGAAGATGATCGATCGCGGCTACGAGGACTTCGCGCGCCGCTGGGTCCCGATCCTGGATGAATTCAAAAAGCTGGGAGTGCGCTTCGCGCTCGAGGCCCACCCCACCGAGATCGCGTTCGATCTCGTAACTGCCGAGAGGGCGCTGAAGGCCATCGACCACCATCCCGCTTTCGGGTTCAACTTCGACCCGAGCCACTTCGGATACCAGGGGGTCGACTACGTTGAGTTCATCTACCGGTTCGGCGAGTGGATCTTCAACGTCCACGTGAAGGACGTCGCCTGGAGGAAGACTCTCGGACCCTCGGGCACGTTCGGAGGCCACCTCGATTTCGGCGACCGCCGCCGCCACTGGGACTTCCGCTCTCCCGGCCGCGGAGACATCGACTTCCAGGCGATCGTGCGCGCCCTCAACCACGTCGGCTACAAGGGCCCCCTCTCCGTCGAGTGGGAAGACAACGGGATGGACCGCGTCCACGGAGCCCGGGAAGCCCGGGAGTTCGTGAAGCGGGTGGACTTCGAAACGCCCCGGAGCGGGTCGTTCGACGACGCGTTCGCGAGGTATTGAGTACTCCCGAACGGATTAGCGATTCGGGTCAACTCTCTCCCAAAGAAGATAGGCGTATGGAATCGTACCCCTTCGTGCTCGTCGACGTGTTCACGGATGCGCCGCTTGCCGGAAACCCTCTCGCCGTCGTGTTCGAAGCCGAAGGTCTCGACGCCGCGCGGATGCAGGCTCTCGCGCGGGAATTCAACCTTTCCGAGACGACGTTCGTGCTGCCGCCCCGGTCTTCCGAGGCGACGCGGCGACTGCGGTGTTTCTCGCCCGCGGCAGAGGTGTTCGGCGCCGGCCATAACGCTCTCGGCGCCTGGTGGGCCATCCTCGACCGCGGCGACGTACCCGTGCCCGAGGGCGAAACAACAGTCTGGCAGGAGCTTGGGGAGCGAATCCTTCCGGTCGCCGTTACTCGTGTCTCGGGCCGACTCCGCCGTGTGGCGATGACACAGGCGCCTCCGAGAGTCGGGCCCGGCGTGCCTGACCTGGGAGGCCTCGCCCGCGCGCTGTCGCTCGATCGCGACGCGCTCGAGGTCGAGGGATTGGAGCCCCAGGTCGTCTCTACGGGAGCGAGCCATCTGCTCGTTCCGGCGCGCGGCCTCGCGGATCTCGCCCGCGTTCGCGTCGACGCTCGCGAGCTCGCCGCCCTCGCCAAGCCCCTCGGCTGCGAGGGGTGCTATCTCTTCTGCCTGGAGACGAGGGAGCCTTCGTCGGTCGCGCACGCGCGGGGCTTCTTCCCCGGCATCGGCATCGACGAGGACCCGGCGACGGGAAGCGCCGCCGGCCCCCTCGCGCTCTACCTCGTGGCGCGCGGCCGGGCGCAGGAGGGCGAGTGGCTCACCATCGAGCAGGGTGACGAGATTCAGAGGCCAAGCCGCATCGAGGCGCGGGTGACCGCGGAGCGGGTCGAGGTGGCGGGCCGGTGCGCGATCTTGGCTGAAGGCACCGTCCGCCTTTGAGCGTTCGACTCTTCCCGGAAAGAGTCAAATGACCCCTCAGCGCGTCAGCCACCACTTCATCGTCTTCGACACCAGCTCGCTCGCGTCCTGCTGCACGAAGTGGTCCGCGCCCGGGATGGTGAGGAGGGTCAGGTCCTTCTCGAGCCACTCCCAGGTGTTGTTGAGGGCTCCCGCGAGGAGAGCCTGATCGTTGAGACCGTGAAACATCAAAACCGGCATCTGCGCTTTTGGTAGCGGTGGCGCCGGAGGCGGCTCGACGCCCGGCTGAACCCTCGGATAATTCGCCTTGTAGAAGTTCAGCATCGCTGTGAAGTCCGACTTCTGGAAGGCCTCGACGTAGCGTTTCTTCGCCTCCGGGTCCTTGACCCATCCTGAGAGAGTCTCGGGGGCCATGGGCATCCCGAAGAAGACGTCTGGAGCCGAGGGATCTTTCTCCTGAAACGTTCTGGCGTAGGCGCTGTTCTCGTACTGCTGGGGGTTGTTCTGGAGCTCGCGGGTGAGACCGTTGGGGTGGGGGAGATTCAGGATGACGAGCTTCTCCACCATCTGAGGCTGCGTGAGAGCGAGGAACCAGGCGATGGCGCCGCCCCAGTCGTGGCCGACGATGATCGCCTTTTCTTTTCCCAGGTGCCGGATGACGGCAGCGACGTCCGCCACGAGAAGGGGCATGGCGTAGCTCTCCACGCCCGCCGGCTTGTCGCTCAGATTGTAGCCGCGGAGGTCGACGGCGACCGTCTGGAAGTCGCTCGAGAGCGCGTCCATCTGGTCGCGCCAGCTGTACCAGAAGTCCGGAAATCCGTGGAGCATGACGACGAGAGGGCCCTTGCCCAGGCTTGCGTAGTGGATCTTGACCCCGTTGTTGTCGGCGTACCCGTGCTCGACGCGGTCGTAGACATCAGAGGTCATGGCGGTCCCCATCAGGAACAGAAGAACGTGCATCAGTCTTCTCCGATCTCGATTCGTCCCGTCTCCAGGATCTCGATCCGCTGCCCCGTGCGGAGTCGGGCGAAGTCCTCGGGCGAGACGGCGAGGATAGGAATCGGCTTCTGGTACATCTCGTCTGCCACGATCGAGGCGAGGGCGAGAAACGAGTCCTCACCCCGGCTCACGATGGCCGCCGGCGCTGTTCCCGAGCGGATGGCTTCAAGGAGAATCTGCGTCGTGGTGCTCGACCCTTTGGTGAAGGGAATCGCGAGCACCTTGCCCGCGGCGATCTCACCGGAGAGAGGGTGCCTCCGATCGAGGATCTCCCCGGTCTTCGCGTCGTAGCCGCCCCAGAAGCTCAGGGGCTCGTTGCTCACGAGGGCGATGCCGGTGGCTCGGCCCCGAACGACGGCCCGGGCTTCGATCGAGTAGGATGGCGCGGTCATGCTCGTGGTCGCTTTGCTCCCGACGGAGCTTTCACGCTATCCCATTCTCGACGCCGGCGTCCAGGCCCACTGTTACTTCCCCATGCCGTTCTGGCAGGGCTTCCGCATCGAGCTCGTGAACGAGAACCCGGAAGCGACACCGGACATCTGGGGCGATCTCCGCCTCTACCTCGATGGAAGGCGGCAGCCCGGCTTTCCACGGCACAGGGCACGAGGACGAGTACGTCGGCGGCTGGTCCAACGAGTGGCTCATGAATCCCTACTCGCTTCCTCTGCACAGGGAGCCCAAGACCTCCGGCCTCAAGCAGGTGGACTTCCAATGGAGCGCCGCGACCACCGTCTATCGCTTCTTCGCGGGCGGGGTCCCGTTCCAGAACGGGATTTCAGTTTCTACCGAGCACGGCGCGCGAAACACCGCCGACGCGATGTACTCGAGCGTCGCGTACTTCTACGCGCGCGACGACCCATTCCGGATGCTCGATGAGGTCGATGTCGCGGGCCCGATCGAGCTCACGGCGACGTTCGAAGGACGCTATGATGACGTCGAGTTGAAGGAATCGGGCCGTATCGTGGAGAAGAGCGCGAAGCACGCTTTCCGCAATCCCGCGGGCGCGTCCCACCTTCGGCTCCGGAGGATCTTCGATCGGAGCACCGTGCAGGAGGCCCAGGTCCTGGTGAACGGGAAGGGCGCCGTCGTCTGGTACCAGCCGGGGGCGAACGCCCACCACCGGTGGGGGGAGGCGGATTTTCTCCTGCCCGACCTTCTCGCCCGCGGCACCGAGCGCCTCGAGATCGAAATTCGCCCGCTCCGGCCCGGGTGGAACGAATTCCGCTACGAATTATGGGGGTTGCCATGGCGAGCGGAGCGAGCCGAGCGGAGAGTGAGGTGAGCATTAATATGGACAGGAGCGAGCTCGATACCGCTGAGTTTCCTCAGCCGCTCGAGGTAGACGACGTGCCTCGGGAGTTCTCCTCGCGCGTTCACATCGACGTGGCCGCGCTCTCGGACCAAGGCCGGGTCCGCGACCTCAACGAGGACCATTTCTTCGTGGCCCGGGGAGGGCGCCACATCGCGACCCTCCTCACGAATATCCCCTCGCGCGACGTCCCCACGCGCTTCGAGGAGACCGGCTACATCATGATCGTCGCCGACGGCATGGGGGGCCACGCCGGAGGCGAGGTGGCGAGCCGGATGGCGATCTCGACCCTCATCAACATCATTCTTCACGTGCCGGATTGGATCCTGCGGCTGGACGAAGAGCACGCGCAGAAAATCATGGAGAGAGCGGCCGAACGGTACCGGAAGGTCCATGAGGCCCTCCAGGAGAAGGCGAAGCTCGATCCAACGCTGCGCGGCATGGGGACGACGATGACCGCCGCCTACAGCCTCGGCGATGATCTGTTCGTCGCTCACGTCGGGGATTCACGGGCCTATCTCTTCCGCGAGGGAAAACTGCAGCTTCTCACGCGCGATCAGACGCAGGCGCAGTTGATGGCGGACATCGGCATGATCTCCCAGAAAGAAGTGGCGCGGCACCGGCTCCGGCACGTTCTCACGAGCGCTCTCGGCGGCGTGGAGAAAACGGTGCGCGTCGATCTCCAGAGGCTCAAGCTCCTCGACTCCGACCGGCTCCTGCTGTGCACGGACGGTCTCACCGACATGGTGGAGGACGAGGGGATCGCGGGGGTGCTCGCTTCCACACCGACCTCGGAGGATGCCTGCCGAAAGCTCGTCGACCTCGCGCTCGAGAACGGTGGCAAGGACAACGTCACCGTCGTCGTCGCACGTTACTCGATTCCGGAGTCTTGACCCACCCAGGTAAACTGGACCCCGATCCCTCCCGGCGGAAGAGTCGGGCTCACCGCGAAGCGCGAGCTTCCAAGCTCGAGGGTCACGGTGCGGCCCACCAGGATCCCGACGGCGGCGCCGAACACCACGTCGCTCAGGTAGTGCTTGTTCTGGTTCAGCCGCGAGGCCGCGACGTAGCCTGCAACCGCGTACGCGGGGACTCCCACCTTCCAGCCGTAGTGACGCTGGAGCACCGTCGCCGTCGCGAACGTGCCTGAAGAGTGGCCCGAGGGAAACGACATCTGATTCGAGCCGTCGGGCCGCTCCCTTTGCGTCGCGGTCTTGAGGACCAGAGTGAGGGACTGCGTCACAACCTGGGCGCGCACCAGGTCGCGGCCGAGGCTCTCGACTCCAGGGCGGTGGAAGAGCTTTCCGAGGCCGTAGGTCGCGAACGCTGCTCCGATTTGGACGGCGCTTCCGCCGAGAATCCTGCCCGGTTCGAGGGCCTCGCCGGCGGCGCTTTCCCCGAGCTCCGAGTTGGACGTGCTTTGCGCGATCTCCTCATCGAGATAGCTGGCGCCCCAGGCGGCGCCGAGGCCGACGCTCACCGTCGCGAGGTTTTCCTTCGTGGTGAAGACGTTCTTGAAGTCGATTCCGATCTGATGCGCGAGCCGCGGGGGCTCGACCGGCTCCCACCCCTGGGGCTGCACCATGGCCGAGAGGGCGAGGTGCACGACGACGCCCGGCACCATCATGAACCTTCCTTTTTACTCCTGAATCGAACCGTAAAGCGAGCGCCCTCCCCGAGCCGGCTTTCCGCAGTGAGCTCCGCACCGTGGAGAGTCGCGATCTGACGCGCGATCGCGAGCCCCAGGCCGTGGCCGCCCGTCGACCGGCTTCGCGATGGGTCGACGCGATAGAAGCGATCGAAGATCTTCCCGAGTGCCTCTTCGGGGATGCCTTCACCGGTGTCGACGACGCTGAGCTCGGGTGTCTCGCCGTCGCGCACCGTGACTCGGATCCCTCCGTGCCGCGTGTGGGCGAGGGCGTTCTCCAGGAGAGAGGCGATCATGCGCCGGAGAGAGGCGTCGTTTCCCTCGACCGGCACGGCGTGTCCGGGGCCCTCGAGCCACAGCGCCAACCCTTTCGCGCGGGCCTCCTTCTCGAAGTCCCGGCACGCGTCCTTGGCGAGATCGAGGAGATCGATCGAGGAGAAGGCGACCGCGCTCCCCTCGATTCCCTCCCGCGAAAGGGCCAGCAGAACCTCGACGAGATCGCTCAGTCGAACCGCTTGCCCGTGGATATCCTCGAGGTCCGCGCGGTAATCGTCTTCGCGCCGCCCGTGCCGCAGGGCGAGCTCGGCGGTCGTGCGGATCACGGCGAGGGGCGTTCGGAGCTCGTGGGAGGCGTCGGCGCTGAACTGTTCGATGCGGCGCACGGAAGTCTCGAGGCGCTCGAGCATCTGGTTGATGGTGCGTGCCAGCCGCTCGAGGGAATCGCGGGTGGGGGGAACGTCGATCCGGCTCGCAAGGCTCCCCACGGTGATGCCCGCCGCGGTCTCCGCCATGCGGTCGAGGGGCGAAAGCGCCCGGCGCGCGATGAAGACTCCTCCCAGGGAGGAGAGCGCGAGCGCCAGGGGAGCGGCGAGAAAGAGGGCACCCGCGAGACGCTGGCGGACGACCGCCAGGCTTTGAAGGGAGCTTGCCAGGCGAACTTCGAAGGATTGACCGAGAATCGCGATCTCCCGGGTCAGAACGCGGTACGAAGCCCCCTCCCATTCGACCGTCTGGAAGCCGGAGGCGTGCTCGCCGAAATCCTCCGAGTCCTCATCGGGGAACACCCGCTCACCCGCGGCGTTTCGCACCCGGGCGAGGTGGCTCTCGGGGAGCGCCATCACATACTCGGCCAGCTCTTCCTCGACCTCCTCGGGTCCGTCGGCATCGGAGGCCACGACGCCGACGAGTTTCTCGAGGCGGTCGACGAGCAGATCGTCGGCCGCCGAGCTGACCGCGAGCCTCACCGCGACCCACAGGGCGATTCCAAAGATCCCGTAGCCGAGAAAAAGCACCACGGAGTACCAGAGGGTGAGGCGGGTCTCGAGGGAGCGCCAGGCGATCACGGGCCGTTCTCTTTCAAGCAGAACCCGATGCCGCGCACGGTCTGGAGGAGGGGAGGGTCCTTGGCCGAGTCCACCTTCCTTCTCAGCGTTCCGATGAACACATCGACGGTGTTGGGCTCGACGTCGGATTCGTGGCCCCACACGGCTTCGATGAGGGCGTCCCGCGACTGCACTTTTCCCGCGCGGCGCATCAGTGTTTCGAGGAGCCGGAACTCCCGCGGAGTGAGCTCGATCTCTCTGGACCCGCGCCGGACCTCCCGGGAAGCGGGATCGAGGGTGAGCGTCCCCACCTTGAGGACCGTCGGCACGGGTATGGGGCCGCGCCTTGCGAGCGCACGGATGCGGGCGAGGAGCTCGTCGAACGAGAACGGCTTCGTGAGGTAGTCATCGGCGCCGAAGTCGAGCCCGTTCACGATGTCCTTCGGAGCGTCCTTCGCGGTGAGCATCAGGATCGGAGTTCGGCATCCGTTCTTCCGCAGACTTCGCGCCACCTCGAAGCCATCGAGCTTCGGGAGCATGACGTCCAGGAGGACGACGTCGAATGGCCGCGAAGAAGCGAAGTGCAAGCCTTCGGGGCCGTCTCTCGCGACCGAGGTCACGTGTCCTTCGCGCTCGAGACCGCGCTTCAGGAGAGCCGCCATGCGCACGTCGTCCTCGACGATAAGAATCTCCACCAACTCAGTTTATCGGACCCGCGCCGAATGTGAAGACGACGCCCACTTCCGGGGACCAGTCCGTCGCTTTCGAAGTGAGTCCGAGGCCGTTGTTGAGCTTGACGAAAATGTTGCGGGTCACGTGCCACTGGGCTTCGGTGATGAGCGAAAGCTCGTCCGACGAGCCCTCGAGCCCCGCGTAGATCCGCCACGCAGGGGAGAGCCGCTTGAGGTATTCGATGGCGTACTCCCCGAGGTCGAAGGGACTGCTCGATGCCTCGTCGTACTCGACCGCCCCGCGCACGGTCAGCGTGCCCCAGCGAAATCCCCTGGTGAGCCCGGTCCCGACCTTCAGCTCCACCCCCGGTGTCCCGATGAGGACTTTCTCCTCGTTGTGGGGAACGACGAACTCGAAGTAGCTGAAGAACTCGGGCCGGCCCTCGTTCTCGCGCTTCCACCGCCACCGGAGCTGGCCCTCCACGTCCCCCAGGCCGGATTCCTCGATGAGGCTGGGTAAGCCCGAGGGATCATCGGGCGATTTCTCGAAGGACGCCGAGATTCCGGCGACTTCCATCTCGAAGGCCAGGTCCTCGGTGAGTCCGTAGCCGAAGAACAGGAGTCCCTCCTTCGCGTGGTAGCGCCCCCGGTAGTCTTCGAGGCCCACGTCACCGAGCTCCTCGGGGCTGTACTCGAAGTTCTCGTCCCGGTAGTACTCGAAGAAGGGATAGATGATGAACTCGCCCTTGCGGATGTAGGTGCCGAACATGGAGGTCGCGACGCCCGTTCCCCGATCCTTCAAGTACGTGGGAGGCGTGGTCTGGGCTTCCGCCCTTAGCTCCCCGAATCCCAAGGCGACGAGAGCCGCGAGTCCGATGAAGGTTGTGTACCGACGCATGATGTTTCTCCTTTCCGGCTGAGGAAAGGATAGGCGCGGGGTCTGAAGATTTCCTGAAGGGCGGTGCGGGCGCTCAAAAAATTGGGAAACGGACTCCGTAGACGATTCCCGCATCCGTCCCGACGTAGATCATGGACTTCAGGACGTCCGCGGTGGGAACTCCGACGGCCGAGAAGCCGTCGCCGAGCATGACGGGGGTCGCGGGCAGGGGGGCGGTGATGTCGAGCTGATAGAGGTGGCCGTCGCTCGAGCCGACGAAGAGACGCGTGGTTCCAGGAACGTAGAGCGGTGTGGACGGCGAAGGGATGCTCGTGACCTGCCAGTTGACCGTCGCCGTGAAGCCGTTGTCGGTGAGAGACCAGACTTTCGTGCTCGTGGACAGGAACAACTCGCTCCCACCGAACTTGGGAAAGATGAAGCCCTTGATGGGGCCGTCTCCGAGCGAGAAGGACCACTTGATCGCGCCCGTGCCCGCATCGACGGCGTAGACGATTCCGGCGTTGGTGCCGACGTAGACCACGCCCCCGCGAACGATGGGACTGCCATCGATGTTGCCGAGGGCCTTCGCCCAGCAGCGCTGAGGCGAGCCGCTCGCGACGTCGACGCACCACAGGGTCTTGTCGCTTCCCATGGCTCCGCCTCGAATCCTCGAGGCGAAGTAGATGCGCTTGGTCGCGTAGACCACGCTCGCCGACCCGCTGATGATCCCGATCTCCTTGTCGTCGCCCATCTGGGCCGCGGAGTTGTCGAAGCTCCACACGGGAGCTCCCGTGTCGACGTGGAGCGCCTCGAGCTGGTTCGGCGCGGTGCCGTTCCTCGTGCCGGCGAGGATGATGTCGAAGGGATCGAAACCAAGGAAAAGGCCCGCCGGTGCGGCCTGGACCATGGAGGCGATGGGTCGCTTCCACTCTTCGGTTCCGTTCGTGGCATCGATGGCGTAGACGCTTCCATCCTGGGAGCCGAGGAAAGCGGCGCCATCCATAGCACCGCCCACGGCGAAGGGGACCACGGGAGGCCGCGCCTGGGCGGGACCACCGAGGAGGTAGGGGGTCCAGTTCGCCGGCCAGTCTCCTCCCGTCGTCCCGCCCCTCATCGAGTGGAGCGTTCTGTCGTTCGAAACCGCGTAGACGTAGCTTTCGCCGGACTTGAAGCGCAGACCGGGAGGCGCCATCGAGGTCGCCCCCGTGCTGTAGGCCCACTTCACGAATCCGGTGGTGCTGTCGAAGGGGCGGGCCTTCACGAACTTGCCTGGCGTGAAGCCGGAGCCGTAGTCGACGAAGGCAGCGTACCAGTAAAGGTCGTCGTTGGTAAGGAAGAGATCGATGATCGAGTCGTTCGTATCCGGGGTGCAGGGAAGATCGCCGACCAAGCGTCCATCGCCCGGCCCCGTCGGGAAGAAACCGTCATTGCGGGCCATGATACGGACGGAGGCGCAGGTGAGGGACGGCGGCGTGCGCCATTCGAGCTTCACCTGCGCGTCGGTCGCGGTGGCGGTGAAGAAGAGCACATCGGAGACGGCGTCAACCGTGAGCGTCTTGTCATCCGTGTCATTCGGACCGCCCAAGTCGAGAACGAGGTTGCCGCTCGCCGGAGGGGCGATGAAGTCGCGGAAGGCTGGGCCCGAGACGACGATGTGCTCTCCCGGGGAGAAGCTCGTCGAGACGGTGATGAGGAGCGTCCGGTCCAGGTCCTCGTAGGTCACGGCGGTGCTCACGTGGGAGGTCCCCGGTCCAGCGACGGTGATGGACGAGATCGCCGAATCCCAGATCATGTCGACCCCGGCGGGAATGCGAACCCGAATGTCGTTCGTCGGGTTGATGGCGGAAGTCGTGCCGTCGGTGATGGAGAAGGGTAGAGCCAGAGTCGGAGACTGGCCAACCGTAAAGACCTGGTGGTCATCGGACGAGATCGTTGGCAGAAGGTTGGGGAGAACGGTGATGGTCCTGTCGTTGACCGCGGAGACCACGTCGTCGTTCGAAACCTCGAGCTCGAGACTGTCCGCGGGCGAGGGCGCGGTGAAGCTCCAGAACCACAGGTTGTCGACCGTGATCGAGTCGCCCGGAGCGAAGTCCGTGAGAACGTCGAGGACGACGGTGCGGTCGAAGTCCTCGTACGCTTTCACCGTGCCGCTGAGCCGGGCGGCGGCGGGTCCGCCGATGAAGACCGTGGTCACCGACGAATCCCACCGCATGTTGAATCCCGCGGGAATCCGCAGCCGGATGTCGTCCGCGGCGGTGATGGTTGGATAGGCCGGGTCGTCGTTCACGTAGAGCGTTGCGGCGGGAGTCGGAGGCCCGCCCACGCTGAACGACTGATTGGCCGCGGCAGAAAAGCTTGCCGCCCCCACCGGACCTCCGAGCTCGTCGGCCCCCATGTCCCAACCCAATCCGCCGGGACGGACGGTGACGTCGATGTCGGAAGTAAAGCTGCCACTCAGGTCGAGACCGCTGTCGACGGCGTCCGCGCCCGACAACAGGTGGAGGTCCTCGGCTCCGGGCGCGACGGAGACGAACTGGTCGGCCGCGAGCCTGGAGGGAAGCGAGCCGGGCCCGGTGGCACTCGCGTCCGAGGAGAGGTTGTGCTCCTGGACGCCCGTGGGAATGGCGAAGTCGCCGCCGAGATTTCCCATCGCGATCGTGTTCCGAACGATGAACGGGGTTCCGACCGAGTCGTCGATTCCCTTGCCGGCGTTCGCGAAGACGGTGCAGTTCTCGACGAGGGCGCTGTCGTTCAGCTCGTCTCCCTCGATGCCCTCGTCATCGTTGTCATAAATGAAGGAGTTGCGAACGGTGAAGCTGTGGGCGCCAGCGCCCGAGAGCCTGGCCCCGACGGCGCTGTCGTGCAGGAGCAACTGACTCAAGGAAACGGAGACCGCTCGCACTTTGACCGCCGAGGAGCCCGAGGCGCCACGAACGCGCTTCACTTCGAGCCCCTCGAGCTCGGTGTAGTCGTCTTCGATCAGGATCTCCCCCGCGGGGTTGTCCAAACCGTCCACGACGACGCCGGTGCCCGCGTAGCCGTGATGCCGGTCGGTCGCGGCAACGGTGAGCCGAAGGAAACGAACGTTGTCGGTGATGGAGCCGTCTATGTCGACGCCGACGTTGAAGTCGCCGTCGTCATAGGCGATCCCGATCTCCCGTCGGTTCTGGGAAACAAGATCTCCCTGGCGGGCCGTTTCCCACGCCTGGAGGGAGTTGAATGCGCGCCGGATCGCATACGGGCGGTTCGTGTGGCTGTTCGCGGCCGGATCCTCGACCGTCAACTGCGTATTGGAGCTCCGGCTGACAACGAAGAACACCTCGTTGATTCCACCAGGATCGAGAGCGAGCTGGTCGCCGGCGCCGACGTTCTGCGGAAGGGGCATCGAGAAGGTGACGGTCGTCGAACCGAGAGAGACCGACGCCGTGCCCGAGGAGGCGAGGATCCCTGGATTGATTCCGATCGAGCGGTGGTAGGTTCGGAAGGGAGTCGTGCTGACTTCGTCCGCGCCCATGTCCCACGGCGCCGTTCGAAGGCTCGCGTCGATGTCGGTGTTGAACGTCCCGAGGGAGGCGCCGGCGTTCACCGCGACGCTTCCGGGATTGAGGTGGAGGTTTCCCGCGGGCGCATTCACGAAGCTCACCGTGGCCAGGGGGACGTTGCCGAGAGAGCCTCCCCCGGGGCTGTGGGTAAGGGCCGAAGGGTCGCCTGAAAGGTTGTGGCTGCTCGCGGAGTTGACGGTTCCCGGAAACGTGAAGTCCGCGAAGTTGGAATGGGCGATGTTGTTCCGCAGAGTGATCGTGCTCGAAGGTCCGGAGGCGGCGGCAAAGCCGGTGACGAAGCAGCCGTAGACGGTGTTGTTCAGGACCTCCGCGCGGCCCGGGGGGACGTCGAAGAAAATGCCCCGGTTCATGGTGAAGACGATGTTGTTGTACACCTCGGCGACGACGTTCGAGTCCCAGAAGCGGATGCCGGAGGCGCTCAGGTCGTGAATGAGGTTGTTCCGGATGACGATGAGGCGCGAGGGGCCGACTCCGTTGACGTAGATCGCGTTGGCGGAGCTCGACCGGACCTCCATCCACTCGATGGTCACGTCCCCTTCCCAGATTTCTACGGAGTTCCCGCCCGCGGAGGCATTGATGACGACTCCCGCACCCGGAATGCCGTGATGCCGGTTCGCCGGGGTTGCGGTGAGGACGATGTCGTGCGTGGCGTCGGTGATAGCGCCGCTGATGAGGAGAGGGTCGGAGTACGGCGAGCCGTCATCGTACACGACGCCGACCTCCCTCCGGTTGTCGACGATGAGGTTCGAGCTCCCCGCGGGAAAAGAGAAGCAGGGCCCGGAGAACGAGATGCAGTCCTCCCAGTCCTGAAGCGCCGGGAACTGGCGCGCGATGGAGTACGGTTTTCCCGAGCCTGAAACTCCCGTGAACGGCGTCGTCAGGGTGAGCTCGGTCTCAGAGGCGACGTCGAGGATCATGTAGTCGACGCCATCGATGCGGAGGCGATCGCCCTGGCCGCGGTTGCTCGAGACCCACGCGGTCCCGCTTCCGAGAACGACGGCCGAGCCATTGACGGCGGAAACCGTGCCCAGCGCGTAGTCGGCGGCCGTGCCGATGGAGCGATAGTTCACGGAATTCGTGATCGTCCCCACCTCGTCGGCGCCCCGGTCCCAATTCGCGGCGCGCGTCTGGCCGTCGACGTCGGTCATGAAGCTCGGAGCGAGATTGAGGCCGCTGTCGATCGCGGGGTTGGGTCCTGCCTTCAGATGAAGATTGGCGCCGGGAGCGACGAAGAGGGTCGCGGCGGAGACGCCGAGGAGAGGCGAGGCACCAGGCGCCGAGTTGTCCGAGGAGACGTTGTTGGCCGTTCCGGCCCCGTAGGAGCCGGTGAAGTCCCCGGCCAGGCTCCGGGTCGCGATCGTGTTCCTCACGGTGAAGGTGCTCGAGTTGTTGTCGATTCCATGACCGAGGTCACGGATATCGTCGATGGTGACGTTCTCGATGAGGGCCGTATCGGTGGCGTCGTCCCCCTGGATCCCGTCCGCGTCGCCGTCCCAGATCATCGTGTTGCGGACGGTAACGCTCTTCCCTCCCGTGCCCGAAAGGGCGATACCAGAGACGTCGTTTGCGGGCGCGGGATCGTAGTAGTCGTGGATCAGAAGATTCTGCAATAGGACGTTCGTCGGCCCCGGCCCGCCTGCGAGGCGAATGGCGGCGATGCCGTTCGCTCCCCGCACCCGAACGATCTCGAGCCATTCGAGGGTGACGTAGTCGTCGCGGATCTGGATTTCGTTGGGGCCGTTCTGAGCGTCGATGACGACTCCGGCGCCGGGGATGCCGTTGTGCCGGTTGGCGGGATTGGCGGTCAACGTGATGGTGTGGATGCTATCCGTCGTCGCGCCGTCGATGACGACGTCGTTCGTGAGCGCGAACGGGCTGACCTTGTAGAGGACGCCGACCTCGCTCCGGTCGTCTGCGACCAAACTGCTCGTCGCGACCGGGAAGAAGAGGCAGCCGGGCGGTCCGTCGATACAGTCCTCCCAAGCGGCGAGCGTTGCGAACTGGCGCGAGATGACGTAGCCGTAAGCGGCGCTCGCGGCCGCAAACGGCTTGGTGAGCCTCAACTGCGTTTCCGAGAGTACGGCGTCGACCGTGTAGTCCGTGCCTCCGATGTTGATGCGATCCCCCTGGCCGCGATTCGCGGTCTGCCAGGCGGCGGTCCCGTCCGTCACCGTAACCGACCCCTGGATGGCGTTCAGCGTTCCGGAGGTATTGGGAGCGGTGCCGATGGAGCGGTAGTTGATCTGGGGCGTGTGGGGCCCGAACGCCACCCAGTAATACTGGTTCGGCGCCGTGACACTGTTGACCCGGTTGTGGAGACCCACCTGGAATCCGTCGGACAGGAGGGCCTGAATGTTGTCGGTCTCGCGGAGTCTGCTGGTGAAGAGCAAGGCATTATCCACACCAACACCCGTCGAGGCGGGCTTGTGAACCGGAGCGTTGAGGCCACTGCGCACCACCAGAACTTCTTCCGGGAAGAAGCCAAGGCCGGTGACGTTCCTGCCATCGATCCCGTTGCCGGTGTAGACGCCGACCGCGACCTCCCCCGGCGAAGCGTTCCAGGCGGCATAGTGGTACGTCGTCCCCACCGCGTTGACGCGGGCATCCGTCCCGACCTGGAATCCGTCGGGCTCGAGGAACTGTACTGCGTCGGCGAAGCTGATCCCGTCGAACGTGTAGGTGATGTCGCCGGGCATGGCCGAGGAGCGGTGGGTGGTCTTCTGGGCGATTGCCGGCATCACGATCACGTACTCCGGCTGGAAGCCGACGCCTCCGACGCTCGTGTTGTCCGTGCCATTTCCCAAGTAGCTTCCCACCTTGAGCGTTCCCACCCCGGCCTTGAATGCCACCCAGTGATACGTCAGGCCGAAGCCGTTGACGCTTGCGTGCGTCCCAACGGTGAAACCCGTCGCATCGAGGGACTGGATCTTGTCGGCGGTAAGCGCGGACGGAAGCTCCAGGTCCTTGGAAGCGTCGCCGATCATCGTGGAGGTGCGGATGACGGACTCATCGGGAACCGTGGTCGTGACCTCGGCCATGTCGACGATGAGCACGCTGGGCTGGAATCCGACGTAGATGGAACGGTTGTCCACACCGTTGCCGACGTAGGTGCCGCTCCGCACCTGCGCGGACAGGAACGAGGGCAGCAGTGCAGCAAGTGCCAGGAGCGGCAGAAGTCGTGAGCGCATGATGACGAGGGTGTTCGGCAAGAGTCGAAGCAACAATCGTGCCCGCGCGCCGCGCGGCTCGCCTCGCAAGGCATTCACGAGACGCGTCTTATTCCGTGGGGTTCGTCACCGTCCGTTTGCCCGTGGGGAGTTTCCTACAAACGAGCGGTCAGGGCGCGGGAAACGCCTCCGCCGCGCGGCAGGCAGCGCCGACGCATCCCGTGAGACTTCGCAGCATCGAAGAGAGTCGCGCGATCAGATCCTGCGGAGCCGAGCCCCCGACGTTCGAAAGCTCGTAGGGGTCCGAGGCGAGGTCGTACATCTCGCGCACCCCGGTCCAGTACTCGATGTACTTGTAGCGAAGGGTGCGAAGCCCGACGAAGACGGGCTGGGCGGAGCGCGGAGAGGGCGCTACCAAACCTTCATCGGAGTACTGCTCGAGAAGGAGAGCTTGTCTCCACGTCTCCGGAGGGGGTCGGATTCCCCGGATCAGCGGAGCGAGGGAGCGCCCGTCGACGAAGTGAGGGGTCTCGACCTCGGCGAGCTCCGCGAGGGTGGGCGCGAGGTCGACGTTTCCCGAGAGGTAGCCCGAGAGAGTCTCGCGGGCAACGCCGGGTCCTCTCACGATCAAAGGAACGCGGATGTCTTCCTCGTACGCGGTCGCCTTCTGCGGCCGCAGGCGATGCTGGCCCATGTGAAAGCCGTTGTCGGAAGTGAAGAAGATGTAGGTGTCGCCCAGACGGCCGCTGTTCGCGAGGGCTCGCTCGATTCCGGCGAGCATCTCGTCGACCGCCTGCATCGAGCGGAGCCGCGATCGATAGAGCGCGTCGACGTCCTCGATCTCCGAGCCCGCGAGCGGTGTTCGTGGCGCGGGCTTGTCGCTCACGTCCGCTTCGTTGAAGGACGGCGTTCGCGGCAGCTGGGCCGACGGGAAGAGCCGCTCGTGCCGAGGGGCGGGTGTTGCGGGATGGTGAGGGGCGTAGGGCGTCACATAGAGGAAGAAAGGCGCTCCTCCCGAGCGCCTCAAGAAATCCTCCGCCTTCCTGGCGAGCACGTCCGTCAGGTAGTCCCGGTCGCGGCCGCCGTAGGAAACGACGCGACCGTTCTCGTTCATCCGGTAATGAAAGCCGGTATAGGGCTCGCCGTCGACCGGGCTTGCGAACTCGCTCCATCCGGGCGGGCGGTGGGTCCGGCTTCCGCCCGAAGGGTATTCGTTGAAGTACTTGCCGAGGAGCGCGGTCCGGTAGCCGGCGCCCTGGAGCCAGGTCGCGAGCGTCGAAGCCTCGTGGCCCATGTGCAGGAACTTCTCGAATCCGCCGGACGGCGCCTGATTCGAGACGACCTCGTGAGAGTGCGTGTACTGGCCTCGCAGGATCGTCGCCCGCGACGGGCAGCACAGGGAGTTCGTGACGAAGAAGTCGGAGAACGTGAGCCCTTGCTGCACCAGAATCCGGTGCAGGTTCGGCATGTGGTCGAGAGTTCCGAGGTTCTGGTCGAGGTCGTCGGCGACGATGAGGATGAGGTTCGGCCGCGCGAGGGCGCGACTCTCGAGGGCGAGCGTCGCGAAAAGGAAGACGAGGGCACGAAACATTGGTGGGTCCCGGAATCCATTCATCATAGGGGACGGGACTCGCGTGGTTCAAACGCCTTGAGCACAGGATGACCAGCCCCTGTACGTGCGACGACGGCTCGAAGTCCCCAAGGCCGCGGTCCCTTCCTTATATATAGAGCTCGCAGCCTAACGTGGCATGGACTCTGCTCTTCCGGTCGAAAGGAGGAAGGAAGCCATGCCGGTCCCGCGCTCGCGCGTTCGAGAGTCCGAGCCCGCCCTGTTCGTCACCGCGGGAGTGCTCGTTCTGTTCTTCGGAGTCGCCTTCCTCCTGAAGTACGCCGTCGATCGCGGGCTCATCCCGATCGAGCTCCGGCTCGCGGGCGCCGCTCTCGCAGGGACGGCGCTCCTGGTCCTCGGTTTGCGCACTCGGGGTGCGCGTCCCGGATTCGGTCTCGCGCTTCAGGGCGGAGGGGCCATCGAGAGGCCGCGGGACCGGGGTGGGGCGGCGTGATGTGGGGAGCGGTGCCGCTCGCGTTCCTTCTGGTCCTGGTGTCTCTCGGACGGAGAATCCCGTCCGCCTACCTGACCTGGGGAGCCGGACCACTGGCGGGCTACCTCATGATCTGGAGCGCTTCGAGCACGTTCTCGGGAACCTGGGACCCTGCCCCCCTGCCCTACGTCCCCCTTTTGAGTCCCATCGACGTCCGGTACTTCTCGCGCTCTCGACGGTGCTCCTGTGGTCTTCGCGAGCGCCTTCGTTCCGCGTCGTGATCGCGGCCGCGGCGTTCCTCTGGATGCACGGCGTCGTGTTCCGGGTCGCGCACTTCGGCCTCGGCGTTCCTTTCGAGGTCGTGGCCCTGATGGAATCGGATGAGGCCCAGACCGCGTTCTCGATGCTGTGGGCTTCGACCGGGCTTCTCTCGATGGTCTTCGGGACGAGGCGCGGCCATCGCCCGCGCTGGGCCGGCGGCGCCGCGCTCATGAGCGCCGTCGTGCTGAAGCTCTTCCTCGTCGACCTCTCGAACACCGGAACTCTCGCGCGCATCGTGTCGTTCCTGGGAGTCGGCGTCCTTCTCGTCGTCGTCGGATATCTGTCGCCGGTTCCGCCCCGGAGCCCGGGAGAGGAGCCGAGCGGGCCGTCCCGCGAGATCCTGGAGCGCGGTAGATCACCTGTGCTATGAATCCCCCATGGTGAAGCACTGGTTTGTCGTTTTCCTCGCCATCCCCTCCCTCCTCGCGGCCCAGCCACGCCGCGCTCCTTTGACCGAGGAGCAGATCGCAGAGCGCCATGAGCTCGAGAACGAGCTCCAGGACATCGCGGTCGTCGAGCGCAAGGTGATGGTGCCGATGAGGGACGGTGTCCGGCTCGCGACGGACGTCTATCGTCCGCGGAACGCCTCGGGCAAGGTCCCGATCGTCTGGGTGCGGACTCCCTACAACTTCAACTCCTGGGAGGTGCGCAACGGCGCGCCCGCGGACATGACCGCGGCCTTGACCGCGGTGAAGCGCGGGTTCGCCTACGTCGTCCAGAACGAGCGCGGGCACTTCTTCTCGGAGGGCAACTACGACATTCTCGGTGCTCCCATCACAGATGGTTACGACGCTCTCTCCTGGATGAAGGCGCAGCCGTGGTCGAACGGCAGGGTGGGGACGACCGGCTGCTCGTCGACGGCCGAATATCAGATGGCCATCGCGTCGATGGGAAACCCCGCTTATGCCGCGATGAACGTGCAGGGGTTCGGCGCCGGGGTGGGCCGGGTCGGTCCTTATTATGAGCAAGGCAACTGGTACCGGGGCGGCGCCATCCAGATGCTCTTCATCGCCTGGCTGTATGGCGAGCAGAACCAGGTGCGGCCGATGTTTCCGCCCGAGACGTCGGGAGAGGACCTCGTCGCCGCGTCGCGCATGTTCGACCTCGCCCCGCAGATGCCGCCCGTCGACTGGTCGAAGGCCTTGGCGCACCTTCCCGTCCAGGACATCATGCAGAACGCGCAAGGCCCCCGCGGCATTTTCGCCGACGCGATGCCCGTCGACACCGGCGGCCGCATGATCCAGAGAGCGCCGAACGATCCGGCCTGGTACAAAGGCGGTCTCTGGCACGACGACATGCCGCTCGAGGTGCCGGGGCTCTGGTTCATGTCGTGGTACGACGTCTCCGTGGGCCCGAACCTTGCGATGTACAACCACGTGCGGAAGACCGCCTCGCCCGCGATCAGAGACCAGCAGTGGGCCGTAATCGCCCCCGTCGCGCACTGCTCCTTCACGCGCGCGACCAAGGACACCATCGTGGGCGAGCGCAGCATGGGGGACGCACGGCTCGACTACCAGGAGATCATGTACAGCTTCTTCGATCGGTTCCTGAAGGGCGAAGCGAGCCCGCGGATCGATACGCTTCCGAAAGTCACCTACTTCACCATGGGCTCGAACGAGTGGCAGAGCTCGAGCACCTGGCCGCCGGAGGGATCGACGGAGCGCACGTTCTATCTTTCGAGCGGTGGAAAGGCGAACTCTCTCTACGGGGACGGGAAGCTCGCGGCCTCCCCTCCCGACACCGACCAGCCCGACTCTTTCGTCTACGATCCCATGAACCCCGTTCCGTCGTACGGTGGAAACGTCTGCTGCACGGGCAATGCGGTGACGGCAGGCGCGTTCGACCAGAGAAAGATGGAGGCGCGTCAGGACATCCTCGTCTACACCACCGAGCCTTTCGCGGAGGGGATGGAGCTCTCGGGCTCGATCGTTCCCACGCTCTACGTATCGTCGAACGCGAAGGACACCGATTTCACGGTGAAGGTCCTCGACGTCTATCCCGACGGCCGGGCGTACAACCTGGACGAGTCCATCCAGCGGATGCGGTACCGCGATGGATACGACAAGCCCCTCGTGTGGATGGAGAAGGGTAAGGTCTACAAGGTGACGCTTCAGCCGCTCACCACCAGCAACCACTTCGCTCCCGGCCACCGGCTGCGCATCGAGGTCTCGAACAGCAACTTCCCGCGGTTCGATCGGAACCTGAACACCGGCGGCAACAACTACGACGAGTGGTCGGGCTTCGTGGCGACGAACGCGGTGCACCACTCGAAGCAGCACCCGTCGAGCGTCACCATCACCGTGGTCGAGCGCCGGGCTCCGACGGAACAGCAGCCGTAGCGATACGCTCGCGGGCCGCTGCGTGCCTGGTCCCTCGAACTGGGGCAACCGGAGACCCTTCGCTCTTCCGGATTCGAGCGAGCTCACCCTCGGGGCTACGGCGCGTCGTCATGGAGTACGTCCAGCCCGGGCCCAACCATCACGGGGGACCGATGATGGGAGGATTCCAGCCCCGACGACGCCGTGCTACCAGGGAGAGTGCTCCCGCATTACCCTTCCCGCGACTGCCGAGGACACGCAGTCCTCGAGGCTCCCATAGGCCACCTCGACGCCGAGGAGTCCCGGCGAGTAGAGCGCGTACTTTCCCGAGCTCGTCATGAGACGGCGCACGGACTTCGGAAGCATCGGGGTCGCGAGAATGCAGGTGTCGACGGTGACCCGCCCGCCGAATGCTTCGAGCGAGCGGAGGAGCCCAGCGGCGGCGGCGAGGTCTCGCATCACCCGGCTGGTGGTGACGAGAAACGTCACCCGGGGATGGCGCTCGCGGCCCTCGAGAAGCGGGGCGAGCTTCTGCAGCTCCTCGAACGAGAAGTGCGGGCTTCCGAGGACCACCAGGTCCAGCTCTTCTCCCGTCGCCGTCTCGAGCTCGCGACGCGCTTGACGTAGCTCGTCCAGGCTCACTTCCATCGTCTGTTCCGGATGCCTCCCGCGCAGGGCGACTTCGAGCGTCGGCGCCTCCGGGGTGACGCCGACGATGTGGAAAAGAGCGACGCTTCCAGATGAAGAGGCCGCGGCTCCCAGAGCTTTGAGCTGATCCTCTGTCGGAGGCGCGCTCAGGTTCGCGACCACGGGAATGCGCTCCCCGGAAACCTTCCCTACGAAGTGCCCGAGCACCGGATAGAAATCGTCGCGGGCGGCGATGGATTCCGGGATCGCCTTCAGATCGAGGACGAGCTGTCCGCCGCGGTTCTCCTCGAGGTGGAGGCCGACGGCGGGGACGCGCCCCGCGATTGCCGCCGCGATATCGAGGTAGTCGGGGTAGCGCTCGGTGCGCGCCCCGAGGACGGAGTTCGCGAACGCGATGGCGTTCGACTCGCCCCAGGCGATCTGCTCGCCGGGCATCGGCCTGTGCTCCGTCTGGTAGGGGGCGCAGGTCCAGATGGGGATGGTGCCCATCTTCTGGTAGGCGACCATCTGCCGGTGAGCCTTCTCCGCCCAGTCCGAGGGAACGCTCCATTCCTTCCAGTGGTGCTCGTCGAGGCCGCTGACGTTGAGCGTCGAGGGGACGGCGACTCGGCCTCCGAGCGACGCGAGCCTCTCCGCGAACTCCAGGCCGGCATCGCCGACGTAGATGGTGGCATCGATGTGGGCGCGGGTGATGTCGAGCATCTCCCGCGCGCCCACGACTTCCGCCATGCGGACGAGGATCGAGGCGGCCATCCGCGCCGCCGGTCCAAGCTCTCCCGCGAGGAGCGCCTGGTCCCGGCCCGATAGCCGCATCAATCGACCGTCTTTCCCCAGATGTCGCCTACCGTGAATCCGTTGGGGAATGGATCCTCTGCGTCGACCACGTACTGGGCGAAGCCCGTGATCCAGGCGCGACCGGTGAGGGTCGGGACGACGGCGGGCCGTCCACCCACGGACGTTTCCTCGATCAAGCGGCCGGTGAAGAGCGTCCCGAGAATCCCCTCGTGAACGAAATCCTGGTGAAGGGGGAGCTTTCCTTTGGCGTGGAGCGCGGCCATGCGGGCACAAGTCCCCGTTCCACAGGGGGAGCGGTCGACGGCGCCGGTCCAGGTCTCCGGCCTCTCCCAGTCGAGGTTCCCCGTCGAGACGATGACGGTGTTCTTCGCCGTCGCCTGGGGATGGGTCGCTCTGCCCGTGAGCTCGGCGATGGTGACCCCGCGGATCTCCGGGTTCTCGGGATGAACGACCTCGAGCTGCTCCTGCGCTGCCTTCTTGATCATCTCGCCGATGCGCACGATCTCCCGCGCGTTCTCCGGAGCGAGCTCGAGGCCGAAAGGCGCCGCTTCCGCGATGACATAGAACATGCCGCCGTAGGCGACGTCCACCGTGACCGTTCCGAGCTTCGGGACCTCGATCGGCGTATCCAGATACACGGCGAAGGCGGGGACGTTCTCGAAGGTGACGTTCTTCACCTTCCCGTTCGCGACCTCGGCCCGCACCTGGACGAGCCCGGCGGGCGCTTCGAGGGTGAGCTCGGTCACGGGCTCGGTCACCTTCACCATCCCCGTCTCGATGAGCGTCGTCACGACGCAGATGGTGTTGGTCCCCGACATCGGCGGGTACTCGACCTGCTCCATGATCACGAATCCCGCATCCGCCTCGGGGTGCGTCGCGGGCAGGATGAGGTTGCAGTTCGCGGCCGGATAACCGCGCGGCTCTCGAAGCATCCGCTTTCGCAGGTCGTCGGCTTCGGTCGCGAGATAGCGCATCTTCTCGAACATCGTCCTTCCGGGGACGTCGAGAACGCCTCCGACGATGACCCGGCCCGGCTCGCCGCAGGCGTGGAGATCGACGGCGGTCAGCATGCTCGAGATGCGCATCGCTCGGAATACTACGATAGTTCGCGGAGGCCCGGAAATTTGACTAATCTAGGGCTCATGCGGGCTTCGCGAAACTGGCTTCTCGCGGGGTTTCTGCTGCTTCTTATCAATAGCAGCTACCTCGCCGCCAACGGAAATCCCACGCTCCTCTACTTCGGAAACCTGCTCCTCCACGTGGTCCTGGGAGCGCTGCTCCTGGTTGCTTCGATCCCGCTCCTTCCGAAACTGCGCGTCTCGTGGCTCGGGCCGGTCGTCCTCCTCGGGGCGGCGGCGCTCACCGGGCTCTATCTCGTCGCCCGGGGGAACCTCACCCCGATGCGGCCCGTGCTGGTGGCTCACGTGGCGGCGGGGGTTCTCGGGGCCGCGGTTTTCGCCGTGGCCTATCGACGGAAAGCAGTCACTTTCGTCGCAGCCGCGGCGATCGCCTTTCCTCTGGGAAAGCTTCTGCTCGAGAAGCCGGCCGTTCGGGAAGTGAACCAGAGCCTCCCTCCGTTCGAGATGGCGGCCGAGGCCATGGGAGGGGAGCGGGGTCCGTTCTTTCCCTCCTCCACCCGCACTACCGACGGTGAGCTCGTGCCCCAGAGCAAGTTCTTCATGGAGTCCGAGACCTGCGGCCGATCGGGATGCCACGAGGACGTCTATCAGGAGTGGCGAGCCTCCGCCCACCACTTCGCATCCTTCAACAACCAGTGGTACCGGAAGTCGATCGAGTACATGCAGAGCGTCGCCGGGGTCACCGCCTCCAAGTGGTGCGCGGGCTGCCACGATCACGCGCTCCTCTTTACCGGGCTCATGGACCGGCCGATCGAGGAAGTGATCGACAGACCCGAAGCCCACGTCGGGCTCGGCTGCGTGTCCTGCCACGCCATCGTGGACGTCAGGGACACGATGGGGCAGGGAGGGTTCACGATCGAGTATCCGCCGCTCCACGACCTGGCGACGAGCGACAATCCTTTGCTCACCGCGGTACATGACTTTCTCCTGAAGCTGGATCCCGAGCCCCACCGAAGGACGTTTCTCAAGCCCCTCCATCTGGGGGACAGCTCGGCGTTCTGCTCGAGCTGCCACAAGGTGCACCTCGACGTTCCCGTGAACAGCTATCGCTGGATCCGAGGATTCAACGAGTACGACAACTGGCAGGCGAGCGGAGTTTCCGGGCAGGGCGCGCGCTCCTTCTACTATCCCGCGGAAGCCATGAGCTGCAAGGACTGCCACATGCCGCAGGTGGCGTCGGACGACCCGGGAAACGACGGGGGCCTCGTCCGCTCGCACCGCTTTCCCGCGGCCAACACCGCGCTGCCCACGGCCAATCGAGACGAAAAGCAGCTCGAGACCATCATCGATTTCCTCAAGGCCGGCCAGGTGACCGTGGACCTCTTCGCGCTCGTCCGCGGAGGCGAGGCCCCGGAGGGAACGGAGACGCGAGCCGCGGGCGAACGGCGCATCGCGAGCACGTTCGCGGTCGGTGAGGAGGCTGAGCTCTCGGTCCCTTCGCGCATCGGGGCTGCCGGAGTCGATGAGATCGTGACCGCGCCTCTGAATCGGGAGGGTGTCGTCCTCGTCCGGGGCGAGTCGGTCCGGGTGGATGCCGTGGTGCGCACCCGAAACGTGGGCCACTTCTTCCCCGGTGGAACCGTCGACGCTTTCGACGTGTGGCTCGAGCTCCAGGCCGTCGACGATCGAGGACGGATCCTGTTCTGGAACGGCTACGCCGAGGACGGGGGAAGAGGACCCGTCGAGCCCGGCGCTCATTTCTACCGTTCCTTCCAGCTCGATGGAAGGGGCAATCCCATCAACAAGCGCAACGCCTGGTCGACGAGGTCGGTCCTGTACGTGAGCCTCATTCCGCCCGGGGCCGCGAACACCGTTCGGTTCCGGCTCCAGGTGCCAAAAGACGTGGGCGAGAATGTGACGCTCCGGGCGAAGCTCAACTATCGAAAATTCGCGTGGTGGAACACCCAGTGGGCCTACGCCGGTGTGCGCGATCCGTCGCAGGGAGCGTTCGAGGTCACCAGGGACTACGACGACGGCCGCTGGGTCTTCACGGGCGATACGAGCAAAGTGTCGGGAGCTCTGAAGGAGATCCCCGACCTTCCCATCGTGACCATGGCGGAGGCGGAGGTGAGTCTTCCTGTGGCCGATGCGGCTCGCGCCGTCCCCGAGGAGAATCCCCCGGACAAGCGGGTCGCTGCTCTGAGGTGGAACGACTACGGAATCGGGCTTCTGCTTCAGGGGGACCTCCGCGGCGCGGAGCGCGCCTTCATGGGCGTCACCGAGATCGACCCGAGCTACACCG
>Ga0187893_10002083_pt1 | contig 45256 bp, 39 predicted proteins | sample MA1701074metaG_FD_139574 | JGI IMG/M metagenome (GOLD analysis project Ga0187893, IMG submission 139574) | White microbial mat communities from a basaltic lava cave in the Kipuka Kanohina Cave System on the Island of Hawaii, USA - MA170107-4 metaG ... | reverse complement strand
TGGCGCAATTACAACCTGAACGAAGTACCGGATGCTTTTCGCACTCAGGACAACACGGTGGCGAATCCGTTTCGGGGCGTTCTGCCCGCCACCTCTACGCGCGGCGCGGCGGCCAACATCGCCGCCAACCAATTGCGAACGCAGTTCCCCCAATTCACCACCCTGACCCAGCGCAACATGAACGGGCCCTGGGGCCGTTACCACGCTCTCCAAAGCCGGTGGGAGAAGCGGATGAGCAACGGAGTTCAGTTCGTCGCTAACTACACTTATTCGAAGAATCTGCTCAATGACCCCCAAAGCGTAGTCAACGACCGCTTCTATAAGTCCGTCACCGACAATGACCGGACCCATGTCGCCCGGCTGTTCCTCACGGCGGACCTGCCGTTCGGGCGGCGGCAGCGTTTTGGCCGCTCCTGGCCGCGCTGGTTTGACGGCATTGCGGGTGGCTGGGCTTTCACTTGGGTAACACGGTACGCCAGCGGCGCCGCCCTTGGTCTTTCCGGTCCGAACGGGCGTCCGATTCCCGCCTCCAACCCGCGGACCAGCGTCAGTTACCGCAATTGCCTGGGGGACCCGATTGGAGCCCGGCCTGACAACCCATGCCTGGATGTCAACCTTGTAACCCCCTTGGTCTCCCGGTTTGATATTACTCCCGAACCGGTCCGCTACGCCTGGCTTCGGGGTCCTGGCTACGCGGACAATGACGCTGTCCTCTTTAAGACCGTCAACATCTGGGAGCGTCTGCGATTCGAACTGCGGGCCGAGGTCAACAACGTTACCAATACCCCGCAGTGGGCTGATCCACGCACCGATGCCGCCAACCCACGTACCTTCGGCACCATCATCGGAGGCGGTAATCCGAGAAGCGTTCGTTTCACGGCAAGAGTGCATTTTTGATCGGATGAGCTGGCGGAATCGCTTCGCGGTTTTGGTTGATCTGGGGTATACTGATGGGGCCGGGAAGTGGGAGTTTGAATCCCGGCTTATCTTACTGTCGCGGTTGTAAAGGAACTTATGGTTTTCGCTGTCAGAAGTAAGAAAATGCGCACTCGATGTGCGTTTGCAGGCCGATTCTGTACTCTCTTGATGAGCGCAATGCTGTTCACTGCTGTGGGGCAGGAAACCCGCGGCATCATTACGGGTCGAGTCACAGATACGACAGGGGCCATCGTGCCCGGCGTGACCGTGGTTGCGACCAACCTGCAAACGAATACGAAAGCCGAGACAACATCGACGGGAGACGGAACTTATACCCTGCCGTATCTTCTGCCGGGTACCTATAGCCTGGGCGCGGAGGCCAGCGGTTTCAAGAAGCTGATTAGGAGCGGAATTGAGATTCGTGTGTCGGATCGCGTGAACCTGGACCTGCTGCTTGAGGTCGGGGCGGTGCAGGAAACAGTAACTGTGAGCGGGGAGCCGCCATTGCTGGAAGTAAGCACGGCGACAAGCGGACAGGTGATCGATCAGCGGAGGATCTCCGAACTGCCGCTGGCGGAAGGGAATCCACTGACCTTGGTGCAACTGGCTCCGGGCATTGTGGTGACTGGCGGCCACACGAGCAATTCGGCGCTAAGCAGCAGCGGACCGTCGAACTTTGAAACAAACGGGACCCCGGGCGGGAACGAGTTCACTCTCGACGGGTCGCCAAACACGGCGGACCGGGCGGGCAACGGCTCGGCGCGAGTGGGCTTGCAGCCGCCGACGGACGCAGTGCAGGAGTTCAAGGTGGTGACGGCGGGTTTTGACGCGCAGCAGGGCCGAACCGCCGGAGGAAGCGTGGACGTGGCGGTGAAGTCGGGCACGAATAAGTTGCACGGAACGATGTATGAGTTTGTGCGCAACGATTTACTGGGAGCTAATACATTTTTCTTTAACCGCGAAGGGCGGGATCGCCAGGCGCGACGGTACAACCGGTTTGGCGGAACGGTGGGCGGTCCGGTGTGGCTGCCGAGGGTCTATGACGGGCGCAATAAGACGTTCTTTTTCGCGAGCTACGAGCGAATCCGTCCGATAACGCCATCGCTTGAGACGCTGACGGTGCCAGGTGAAGCGTTTCGCCGGGGCGACTTTTCTTCGCTGCTGAACCGGGCTACGCCGCTGCTGATCTACGATCCGCAGACAGCGAGACGGGAGGGCGCCCGGGTTGTACGTGATCCGGTACAGTGTAATGGGCGTGTGAACGTAATTTGCGCGAACCGGATCAGCCCGATCGCCGCGAATTATCTGTCGTTTCTGCCTCAGCCGAACACGAATCTGTCCTCGCCGACGAATAACTTCATCGGCAACGGCCCGGGCGACAACCGGTACTACGTCCTGATCAACCGGTTTGACCACCAGTTCAACGAGCGGAACCGGATCTTCGGGCGGTATTCGAAGAGCTACCGGACCGAGCTTGACGAGAACTCAGCGGGCACGGTGAATGAGGTTCGCGTGAACGGGCGGCTAGGGCATCGAGGCAATGAAGGGGCGACGGTGGACTATGTCCATGTGTCATCCCCGACAATGATCGTAAACATCCGCGGAGGCCTGACGCGCTTCATACAGGACCGCTTCTCGATGTCGTCGTTCGACTACGACGTAAAGCAGATGGGCTTTTCCGAGGCGGCGCTGCGGCTGTTTACGGCGAACACGCTGCCGCAGATAAATATCAGCCAGTTCAGCTCACCGGTGGAGCCCACCGGATTCGGAATCGCCGTGCCGACGTGGTCCTTCCAGCCGACCATCACGAAGCTGACGGGAAGCCATTCGATTCGAGCCGGGTACGACTTGCGGGCGTATCAGGAGAACCGTCGCGATCAGACTTTCCAGACAGGCCAGTACAACTTTACGAACGATTTCACGAGAATCACGGATCAGAACCCTTCGCTGCCGATCGAGCAGATTCAGGGACAGGCGTTGGCGGCGCTGCTGCTGGGCGTCCCGACGGGCGGCAATTTCCCGCTGCTTGCGGACCGGGCGGCGACCGCGGGCTACCATTCCTTTTATATGCAGGATGACTGGAAGGTGACGGCGCGGCTGACGCTGAATCTCGGGTTGAGGTACGAGCTGGATCTGGGCTCTACGGAACGCTACAACCGGCTGGTGAGTGATTTTGACCTGAACGTCGCCAGTCCGGTGGAACAGGAGATCAGGGCCAACTATGCGCGGAGTCCGATCGCGGAGATCCCGGTGAGCGAGTTCCGGATTCGAGGAGGTCTGCGGTTCTCCGATGCGCGCAACCGGGCGTCGTTCCGGGCGGACCGGAACAATTTTCAACCGCGCATCGGCGCGGCCTATCAGATTGGGGCGCGGACGGCTATACGGGCGGGGTGGGGAATGTTCATGGTTCCGTTTGTGCTGGACGGCCTGAATCAGAACGGGTTCAACCGGAACACGCCGCTGGTTCCGACGCCGGATCTGGGCCTGACGTTCACGGCGAGCCTGGCGAATCCGTTCCCGAACGGGCTGGTGGCGGAAACCAACCGTGGGATCGACAGCTTGTACGGACAAGGCCTGGGAACGATCGTGCCGACCAACCGCAACAACGGGATGGTGCAGCGCTGGCACGTGAGCTTGCAGCGGGAGCTGCCGGGCCGCTGGCTGGTGGAAGCAGCCTACATCGGAAACCTGGGAAGCGAGCTGGTGACGGCAGCGGATGCAAACCCGATTGCGCGGCAGTACCAATCGACAAGCCCGGTTCGGGATCAGGCGCTGATCAACTTCCTGGACGCGCCGGTGACGAACCCGTTCCGGGGGGTGGCGCCGTTTCAGGGGACGAACCTGTTCACGGCAACGGTTATCAACCGCAGCCAGCTCTTGAGGCCTTATCCGCAATTTACGGGTTTGAACCTGGAGCGTTACGATGGAGCAAGTTCCTATCATGCGGGTCAGCTCCGCGCGGAGAAGCGCTTCTCGAAAGGGTACACGGTGCTGGCGACGTATTCCTATTCAAAGTATCTTGAAGAGCTCTCGCTGCTGAACCCGACCGATGCCCAGTATGAAAACCGGTTATCGAACGTGGATTCGCCGCACCGGTTCGCGGTGAGCGGGATCTGGGAGCTGCCGTTCGGAAAGGGCCGCGCTCTTGGCACGAATTGGAGCCGGACGCTGGACCTGATCGCGGGAGGCTTCCAACTGCAGGGCATCGCGCAGTACCAGAGCGGATTTCCGCTGACGCTGGGCAACATTTATTACAACGGGGCGTTCCCGGCAATCAGGCCGAAGGTAACGAGCGCGACGATTGGAGCGCTGGGGACGACCAACATCAACGACAATGTGTTTCAAACCGATATCCGGAACACGGGATTCTACTTCAACGATGCCACTGTGCAGACCAATGGGCAGCTTGATTACACAAAGCAGCGCAATGACGCCCGGATCAACCTGAGCCAGAATATCCGGACGCTGCCGTCGCGTTCGCCGGCGTTGAGGAGCCAGGGGATCACGCTGTTTGACCTTTCGCTTATCAAGAACTTCAACTTCAGTGAGCGTGTGAGGCTGCAACTCCGTGCCGAGGCGATCAACGCCATGAACAAGGCGCACTTCAACGCGCCCAACATGAATTCGCGAGACACGAATTTCGGCCGGGTGACGAGCACGGATTCGCCTACGAATCCGCGGGAATACCAGTTAGGGTTGCGGCTGATTTTCTAGGCGAATCATTGCTTCAAACGAGCAAACCTTCACAGCACCGCCACTCTCCGCAGCGCCTGCACAAGATCCGCTTCCTGCTCCTCGAACACCGTGCGGAGATCGAGCAGCAGCCGGTCCTGTTCAATCAACGCGATCACGGGTGGGCAGTTTTGTCGAAGCTGTCTTTCGATCTCGTGGGCGCGCGGCGCGGCGACCGCGATGCGCCACGTGGGCAGCGATTGTTCGGGCGTCGAGCCGCCCCCGATCACCGATTCACCCGGCACTACCCCCGCCGCCAAACCGGGCGCCTGAGCCACCAGCCGCTCGGCTCTTGTCCGAATCTCATCGGCGCTCAGCCGGATCATGCGCAGCGCCGGAATCGCATCGAACTGCTCGAACACGTAATGCCGCAAAGTCGCTTCCAGCGCCGCCAGAATCAGCTTGTCCAGACGCAGCGCCCGAAACATCGGATTCCGCCGCAGTCTTGCGACTATCGCCGGTTCACCCGCCAGGATGCCCGCCTGTGGTCCGCCGGGCAGTTTGTCGCCGGAAAAGCTGATCAGGCCGACGCCGCAGGCTAACGATGCCGATGCCAGCGGTTCCTCAATTCCCGCGGCCGATAGATCCGACAGACACCCGCTGCCGAGGTCTTCGTAGACCGGAATCCGGAGATCATTGCCCAGCGCGACGACTTCGTTGCGCGACGGCTGCCCCGTGAATCCCTGTATGCGGAAATTGCTGGGATGCACCAGAAGCAGCAACCGCGTTCGCTCATTGATCGCATTGCGGTAATCCTCGATTCGCGTGCGGTTTGTTGTGCCCACTTCGCGCAGCGTCACTCCGGCGCGCTCCATGATATCGGGGATGCGGAATCCGTCGCCGATCTCGATCAACTGGCCGCGCGACACCACCGCTTCGCCGCCTCCGGCCAGCTCATGCAAAGCCAAGAACACAGCGGCGGCGTTGTTATTTACGGCAATGGCGGGCTTCCCGAGCAGGCGCTCCAGCAAAGCCGCCACATGCTGGTCACGCTTGCCTCTACGCCCGGAATCCAGATCGTATTCCAGGTTGGTGTATCCATGTGGAAGCTCGAACCCGCCCAGTGGGGCGCGGCCCAGGTTAGTGTGCAGCACCACGCCTGTCGCGTTGATTACCTGCCTCAGAGACGGCCGGCGCAACCAGTCAATCGATTCGATGACGCGCCGGTCAATATCGCCGGGCGTGTCCGCTCCGTTGCGAATCGCTTCCCGCGCCCACTCGATTGCGCGGCGAATCTCGGCGATCAGTAACCGCCGTGGACATTCCCCGGCCGCTTGAACAACCCGATCGGCGACTTCATCCACCGACGGCAATTCCCGCAGTCGCTCCGAGAGAGTCATTTACTTGGGAAACATCGACCGAAGCTGATCGAGTGATGGCTGCCGCCCGTATTCGCACAACTCGAAAGCTTCCACGTGGCGAAACTGGCCGCCGGCGCCCTTTCCGTAGCGTTGTTCCAACGCTTCGCGTACCTGAGCAGGGTGCGGCCGCGTGCGTTGCCCCGCCAGCCACTCCTTGCGGGCTCGTATGTCCTTGGGCACCTGCGCCAGCGTTCCATCCACCCACGGCAGCCATTCATAGAATTGCGAGACGTGCGCGTCCAGAGCGCTCAGCTTCGTGTCGAACACGTCGTCGATCGCCACCACTACATCCGGCCGGAACGGCGCCGGCTTTTGGAAGTGATCCGAGAAATAAAGAAACACGGGGTTCTTGCCGAGCGGCGGCGTATCGGGCGTCACGTTCGGCACCACAACCATGTAAGCGGCGTCCTGCACCAGCACGCCCGTGTAACGGTGATCCGGATGGTAGTCGTTCGGGCGCGGCGCAATGACGACGTCGGCGTTCCAGCGGCGAATCGAGCGGATCACCTGTTTGCGAGCCTCCACAGTCGGAGTCAGCTCGCCGTCGTGGTTGTCGAGCACTTCATATTCGGCGATCCCCAGCCTCTTGGCCGATTCCTGGGTTTCCAGAAATCGCCGCTTGGCGAGCGCGCCGCCGCCTTCACTCTGATGACCTGCGTCGCCGTTGGTCACCGACAGGAACTTAACCGCATGTCCCTGGCGGGCGAACTTAATCGCCGTTCCTCCAAATTTGATATCGCAGTCGTCCGGATGCGCGCCGATGGCAATGATCCGCAGCCGCTGCTGAGCGAATAGCGATGCTCCCAGGGCGATCAGAAAAGTGAGCCGGAAGATTGATTTCATTTGCGGGTCCATTCACTAACCCAGTCGAGAAAAGAGTTATACCAAAGTATGCTGTTCTGCGGCTTGAGAATCCAGTGCCCTTCATCCGGGAACAGCAGCAGCTTCGAAGCCACTTTTTTCATTTGCAGCGCGGTGAAAAGCTGCAAGCCCTGCCCCACTGGCACGCGATAGTCCAGGTCGCCGTGGATGACCAGCGTCGGAGTCTTGAATTCGTTCACGTAGTAGCTCGGTGACCAACGCTCATACACTTCGCGGTTGTCCCACGGCATCCCCCGGAACTCCCACATCGGGAACCACAGCTCTTCGGTCTCTCCGGCCATGCTTCGCAGGTCGAATACGCCGGCATGCGAGACCAGCGCTTTGAAACGCTGCGTATGACCCAGCATCCAGTTCACCATGTAGCCGCCATAACTCCCTCCGGCCGCGGCCATGCGTGCCGCATCGGCATAGGGAATCGTGGCAGTGTGGTCCACGACGGCCATGATGTCGTCGTAGACCCGGCCGCCCCAATCGGAATTGATCTCATCCGTGAATTTCTGTCCGTAGCCGGTGGATCCTCGGGGATTTGGCATCACAACCAGGAAGCCCGCCGCGGCCAGGACCTGTGGATTCCAGCGGTAGCTCCAGCTTTCCGACCATGCTCCTTGCGGTCCGCCGTGAATCAAGAACAACACTGGATACTTGCGGCTGGCTTGAAAGCCCGGCGGCTTAACAACGAAGCTGTGGATGTTGGTCTCTTCGGCCCCTTTCACCCAGAATTCTTCGAGCGTCGTCAGCGTGTAGCCGGCCAGAAGCTTCTCGTTCAATCTGGCCAGCGGCTGGGCCATCCCGCCGCTCGAAGGCGCCCTGTAAATCTCAGCTGGCTTGGAACCGCTTTGTTCGGTGTAGATCATGTTCTTACCGTCAGCGGTGAATTGGACGTCGTCGATGTGTCCGCCGCCGCTGATCAGGATGCGCGATGCACCGCCGGAGAACGGGACCATTTGCAGGACCGTGCGGCCGCGGTCTTCCGTGGTGAAAAAGATGCGCCGGGAATCATGCGACCAGGTAAAAGCCGACACGTTGCGGTCCAGATTATCCGTGAGCACGCTGACGCGCGCCGTGGCCCGGTCGAGAACCGCCAGCCGCCACCGGTCGCTTTCGTAACCGGCTTTCTGCTGCTGGCGGAAAGCGATAAACTTCCCGTCGGATGAATAGATAGGAGAATTGTCCGCGCCGGGGTTCACCGTGATCTTGCGCGACTCTCCACCTTCGGAGGGCACGACATACAATTCCGAATTCGTGCTCAGCGCCTGATCGGCGTCCGGATTCATTACGTAGCAGACTTCTTTGCCGTCTGGTGAAAAGGCGTAATCATCTGGTCCTCCCAGCGAGAAGGGTGGTACGTGCCGGGTCCCCGGAGTCAAATCTTTCACGGCGCCGCCTTCGGCGGGAATCACAAGCAGGTGCTTGCGCCGCGGCCCTTCCCATTCGCTCCAATGACGGTAGAGCAGAGAGGTGTAGATCCGCGCCTTGACCTTGCCGGCCTTCTCAGCTTCGAGACGCTTCTTGTTGCACTCATCGCCGGCGCCGCACTCCGGGTAGACCTCACTGGTGAACAGCAGGCTCTTGCCATCGGGCGAAAACATCACTCCGGAAGCCTCGGTGGAAATGTTCGTAATCTGTTTCGCGTTTGCCCCGTCGTAATCCATGAGCCACACTTGCGCAGAGCCGCCGCGGTTGGAAATGAATGCGATTCGCTTGGAATCCGGAGACCAGCGAGGCCGCTCGTTGCTGCCGCCGTCTTTGGCAACCGCGCGCGGCTCACCGCCTTCAAGCGCCGTTACATAGATCTGCTTAGGCCTTGTGTTCTTGTCGATGTCGATCGTCTGGACTGTGAACGCCACCCATTTTCCATCCGGAGAAGCCTGCGGCTCACTAATACGGGAGACTCGCATCAGCGCCTGCACGTCGAATGGCTTCTCCTGCGCGGCCAGGAACGGCGAACTGACAGCCACCATCAGGATAATCCGAACCATACTGAGATTGTACCCGGCGAGGTTGCCCGCGGCCACGCTTCCGTTAATTGTTATCCTCAAATATACGGGACCCACCGATGAGTATTCGCCTTTTGCTCTTTCTGACCGGAGTTTCGATTTCAGCGGCGGCAGCCGATTCCCCAAACAAAATGTTTCCCTATGCCTACGATCAATGGGACTTGGCGAACGGGCTTCGCCTGGTCACCGTGAAGACCGACTACCCGAATGTCGTTGCTCTTTATATCGTTGTGCGCACGGGATCGCGCGATGAGGTGGAGCCGGGCAAGAGCGGCTTTGCACACTTCTTCGAGCATGTGATGTTCCGCGGCACCAAGACCATGACGCCTGATGAATACGAAAAGCATCTGAAGGCCGCCGGAGCTTCCTCCAATGCATATACATCGGACGACCGCACGGTTTATCACACCACCTTCTCCAAGGAAGACCTTGATCTGATGCTGCGGCTGGAAGCCGATCGCTTCCAGAACCTTTCCTATTCGGAAGACGTATTCCGGACCGAAGCGCTGGCCGTGCTGGGCGAATACAACAAGAACAGCGCCGAGCCAACCGAGAAACTGGCCGAAGTCCTTTACGAGACGGCCTTTGATAAACACACCTACAAGCACACCACCATGGGTTTCCTGAAGGACATTCAGGACATGCCGAACCAGTACGCCTACAGCAAGGTGTTTTTCGACCGTTATTACCGGCCCGAGTACACCACTCTCATCGTCGTGGGCGACGTCAACCCGGCGGCCACGCGGGAGCTGACGCGCAAGTATTGGGGCGGCTGGCAACGAGGGGCCCACAAGCCGGAGATTCCGGCCGAACCGCGGCATGACAAGCCGCGGCGCAATCATGTGGATTGGCCTTCTCCCACACTTCCTCTTGTAGTGGTCGCGTTCCGCAACGCCGCCTACGACGACGCGTCGCCGGACGCCGCCGCTCTGGATCTGATCTCATACCTTGGCTTTTCTCCAAACTCGGACCTGTTCAGAAAGCTGGTGATTGAAGAACAGGTGGTCGATACGTTGATGAACGACAACTACGATCACCTCGATCCGAACCTGTTCACTGTTACGGCGCGCGTCAAGAAAGCTCCGGATCTGCCGAAAGTGGAGAAAGAGATTCTGGCGGCGTTTGATACTTACCGCAACAGCCTTGTGTCGCCCGAAAAACTGGAGAACGTCAAGAAGCATCTGCGATACAGCTTCGCCTTGCGGTTGAATAACAGCGAAACGATTGCCGGTACGCTGGCCCACTACGTCTCGCTGCGCCGGACTCCGGAAACCGTAAACCGGCTCTACGAACAGTACGCGCGGCTGACGCCGGAGGACCTGCAGGCCGCCGCCCGCAAGTACTTCGTCGCGACGGAGCGCACGGTAGTTACCCTGACCCACGGAGGCGGCAAGCGTGACTGAGCCGGTGGAACGCTTTGTCGTCCACAACTTCGGTTGCCGGGCCACGCAGGCCGACGGCGCGGCCATTGAAGGACTCTTGCGCAAGCAGGGGCTAACATGCGCGGCTGACAACGCCGGCGCCGGCCTGGTGATTCTGAACACCTGCACCGTAACGGCTTCGGCCGATGAAGATGTGCGCCAGGCCGTCCGCCGGGCCCATCGCGAGAATCCGGACGCCCGCATTCTGGTCACCGGTTGTTATGCGCAGCGCGCGCCGGAAGAACTGGCCGCAATACCGGGTGTAACCTGGGTGGTCGGCAACTCGCACAAGACTCGGATTCCGGAGTTGATAGCCGCAGCCTTTCAGGAACCTGGCGCCACGCCCTACCACGGCCAGATCCATGTAAGCGATATCTTCAATCAGCGTGAGTTTCTGTCGGCGCCGGTTGAAGATGCGGCTGGCCATCGGACGCGGCCGAATCTGAAGATTCAGGACGGTTGCGGCAATCGCTGCTCGTTTTGCATCATCCCTTCGGTTCGCGGGCGCAGCCGCAGCGCGCCGCTGGAGCAGGTGGTGAGCCAGGTGCGGGTCTTGGCCACCCGTTACGCCGAAGTGGTGTTGAGCGGCATCAACCTCGGACGCTGGGGGCGCGATATAGAAGGCAGCTGGAAACTGGCGGACCTGGTGCGGAAGCTGCTCGCCGAAACCAGCGTTCAGCGTTTGCGCCTAAGCTCGGTCGAGCCGATGGATTGGAGCGACGACCTTCTGGAGCTGGTTGCCGAAAGCCCGCGCATTGCGCGCCACGTACACGCGCCGCTGCAATCCGGCTGTGATGCTGTACTGCGGCGAATGCGCCGCAAATACCGTCCGCGCCATTATGAGGACCGTATCCGCAAGGCGCGCCAGTGGATGCCCGACGGAGCCATTGGCGCCGACGTCATGGTGGGCTTCCCCGGGGAAACGGAAGAGGAATTCGAAGAAAGCCGCGGATTCATCGAAGAGATGCCTTTCACCTATCTGCATGTGTTCACATACTCGGAACGTCCGGGCACGGAGGCGGCATCGCTGGCCGGCGCTGTGCCCATCGTCGTGCGCAAGCGGCGAAACCGAATATTGCGCGAGATTGCCGAGCATAAGAATCTCGAGTTCCGCAAACGCATGGTGGGCCGCACGCTCTCAGTCGTGACGCTGGAGCAGAACGCGGCCGCCTTGTCGGAAAACTACCTTAAGGTAGAGATGTCCGCGCCGCGGCCTGCCAACTTTATCGCCGGTATCCTCATCGGCGAAGTAACCGGGGCCGGCCTGAGGGAAGCCTCGCCATTCCGGATGCTGTGACGGGAGGGAGAGTCTCATGAAATACGGATGGATGCCGCTGATGTTCCTGATGCTGACCGTTCCCTCTGACGCCGCCTCGCCCATCCTGCGCCCGGGCCAGTCGCCGCTGGTGACATTGCGGCTGGTCTTCCGCACCGGTGCGGCGCACGATCCGCCCGGAAAACACGGGTTAGCCGCCATGACCGCCGCCATGATCGCAAAAGGCGGCACAAGAAACATGAGTTACCAGCAGATTGTGGAAGCGCTGTTTCCCATGGCGGTGAACGTGGAATCGAATGTGGATAAGGAGATGACCACGTTCGGCGCCGAAACGCACATCGACAATCTCGATGCCTTTTATGCGCTGTTCCGGGCGATGCTCCTGGAGCCGGGTTGGCGCGAAGAGGACCTGCGGCGGCTCAAAGACGATACGGTGAACTTCCTTCAAGTTTCCCTGCGCGGCAACAACGACGAGGAGTTGGGTAAAGAGGCGCTCTACAGCGAAATTTACACCGGCCATCCTTACGGCCACCACAGCATGGGCCGCGTGTCCGGCATCCGTTCGATTACACTCGACGATCTCAAGAAGTTTCACGCCGGACAATACACGCAGGCGAATCTGACGATTGCGCTCGCCGGGGGATATCCGGAAGCCTTCGCCAAGCGGATCGAGAGCGATTTCGCGGCGTTGCCCAAAGGCAGATCCGCCGAGGCAAAGCTCCCCGCGCCCAAAGCTCTTCGAGGCCGGGAGATGCTGATGATCGAGAAGCAGACACGGTCGGTAGCCATGTCGCTCGGCTTCCCGATCGATGTCCGGCGCGGGCATCCGGATTATGCGGCGCTTTTGTTGGCCCAAAGCTGGCTTGGGCAACACAGAACCAGTGGCGTGCGTCTTTTCGATCGCATCCGGGAGGCGCGCGGGTTGAATTACGGCGACTATGCCTATATAGAATACTTTCCGCGCGGTATGTTTAAGTTCGAGCCGGATCCGAACCTGTCCCGGCGGCAGCAGATTTTTCAGGTCTGGATCCGGCCGGTGGAACCGGCCACGGCCCACTTCACGCTGCGGCTTGCCATGCATGAGATAGAGAGGTTTCATCGCGAAGGACTTTCCCGGGAGGACTTCGAACGAACCCGTCAGTTTCTAGGAAAATACGTAAATCTGCTGACCAAGACCAAGCGCGCCGAGCTTGGTTACGCCATTGACAGCGATTTTTACGGGATCGCGGACTACAACAGCTACCTTCGGTCTGAATTGGCGAGGCTGACACGGGAGCGCGTCAACCAGGCGATCCGCAAACATCTTGCCATGGACAATATGAAGATCGTTGTAGTGGGACAGGATTGTGAGAAGTTGCGCGCGGCAATTGTGTCGGAAGCCCCTTGTCCGATGCGCTACAACTCGCCAAAACCCGAAGACATACTCGAGGAAGACAAGATCGTCGAAAAACATCCTCTCCGCATCAAATCGGGAAATACGCGGATCGTAAAAGTGGAAACTGTTTTCGAGTAAGTCTCAGGCGCCCGGGATTTCGGCGACGTAGACCTGAGGATGACCGCTACGGTCGCTTGCGAACACGACTTTTCGCTCATCAGGTGAAAAGGAAGGGTGTGGATGCGTCCATTGCGGACCATAGACCGTATCGGTGGCCACTTCCATCCAGCTTAGAGCGGTTGTTTTCGCCTCGCTGCGGGCGCGCTCGAAATCTTCCTTGAGCGCATAGCGCGAAGTTTTCCATTGCGAGCCCTGGTTGCTGGAATGAGACATACACACGCGGCGGCGCGATCCCGTGGCCGTGTCCACAAGAAAGAGACCCTCGTCGGGATGATTGGTGTCGCACAGAACCAGCGTGCCGGCGCGGTTGGGCGTAATGTGCCAGGCATTGAAGCTGGCGATATCTGAGATCGCGCGCGTGTCCCATTTCATGCGCCGGAGGGCGTACGGCCATACAGTGAATACGAGATCGCCCGTTTCGCCCAGAAATGTTTCATGGACAACAAACTCGTCGTTGGAATGATGGTATAAACACTCCAAACCCGTTCCGTCCCGGCGCACGCGATGCATCCGAGGGGCGGGATCGCCTGAAAATTCTATCCATTCCGGATCCTGGGGATGAAACTGCGGGTGAATGACGGTCCGGGGAAACGGGATCATTTTCCAACCGGTGCCGTTCACGCGCCCCGCAACGATCCCGCTTTCGGAGCCCTGCTTGATGGCGGCGGTCAGCCATTGTGCGTCGCGGTCCGGCGAGCATTCCCCCAACTGAGCTCCGGGAAACGCCGCGATTGGCCGCTCGGCCAGCGTGCGCCGGTCCAATTCGAGAATCTCGCCGCCGCGCACGAAGAAAACCGATTGGCCGGATGGATGGATGGCCGCCGAGAAAGGATGGATCGCGGGTCCGTCCGTGAGCTGGCGGATGAGGCCGCCGGGAAACGCTGCTTCAAACAACTGCGCCATCCCCGTGCGGTAAGACGTGAATAGAAGAGTTCCGCAGTCCGGTGTGAACGAGCTTTCGAGAAAGTATGTGGCGTGGTTGATCGACGGGTGTGAGGTCATTTGATGGATCATCGCGCCAGTGGCCGAATCCGCAAACGCGGAGTGCTCGCTGGGGAAACAGTCGCCTCGGCCGCTACTCATGGGGTGCGTAGGGGGGAAACCGTAAAGATCAGGATATGCTGGCGCGGAAGCGTGGCGATTACTTTGTCCAGGCGGAAGCCTTCGGCCTCGATCTCCGTCTTTACCTCATCGACGCTCATTTTGTGGACCAGCCGGATGGGCACCTCCGGATCCTCCTTGCGGTATTCGAGAAGCACCATGCGTCCTTGCGGCCCCAGCGCCGCCCTCATCTTCCGGAGCATCACCTGGGGGTTTGCGAACTCGTGGTAGACATCCACCATCAGGATCAAGTCGATTTTGCCTTCCGGCAGCAGAGGGTCATCTTCCTTGCCGGCGATGGTTTCCAGATTCGTTAGCCCCTGGCGGGCGGCATATTTCTTGAGCAGCTCCAGCATCTGTGGCTGAATATCGACAGCGTAGACTTTACCCTTTGGACCCGTACGAACGGCCATGCGCCGCGCAAAGTATCCCGTGCCGGCGCCCACATCGGCAATGATCATTCCCGGCCCGATGCCGATGGCGTCGAGCGCCTTTTCGGGCGCTTCTTCGATTTCACGCTCAGGGCGTTCGAGCCAGGAGGCGCCGCCCATTCCCATCACTTCCGCGATCTGACGCTGGGTGAGAGGATGTTTCGCCTGAGCCGCCAACTGGTTTGCGGCCAGAAAGAACACCGCCGTTGCCGCCGCAAATTGGATGCTTCGTTGCGCAAGCCTGTTTGGAAGATTGATAATCACAATTGATTCCAGCATGAAACAGAAACTGCCTGTTGTTCAAGCCCGGCGTAATTTTCTAAGAGCAATTCCGATCGCTCCGGCTCTATGGCTCGCAGGCTGCGGCGTGAAGAATCCCCGCGTTGGTGCGATAACTTACCAGATGGGAGAAAGGGCCGCGGTGGGCAAGCTCATCTACAATGTCACGCATCTGGAATGGAAATCTTCGTTGGGAGAAGAAAGTTCTCTACGGGCGCCCACAAATCGTTTTCTAGTATTGACAGCGACGATCACCAACGCCGGCACGGAACCGGCAAGCGTACCGATGCTGAGCCTGTACGACGCCAAGGGCGCGCCTCACCGGGAATTGGATGACGGAGATGGCGTGACCGGATGGCTGGGTTTGCTGCGGCTGATCAAGCCGATTGAAACGGTGCAGGGTTCGATGTTGTTCGATGTGCCGCTGGCCAGTTATAAACTCCAGATCACCGACGGCGCGGAGCCCGAGCAGGAGGTCATCGCTTACGTCAATGTTCCTCTGCAGTTGGAATCCGACCCGGTGTTTTCCGAACCGCCGGCGATCGCGCCGGAAAAGAAGCAGTAGTGCGTCCGATCACCGCCTTTTACGCGATTCTCTCGGTGGCAGCTTCGGCGGCCGCTCAATCCACCAAGCTTGAAATTCTCTCTCCGGCCTTTCATCAGTTTGAAGGCGGTCCGGCGATGCCCGGCCTGCCTTATTACCGGGATGGAGAAAGGCTGTTTTTTAGCTGTCAGGTTGCGGGTTACAAAGCGAATGAGAAGGATTCGGTGGCGCTGAATTGGACCATACGAATCGTGGACGAAGCGGGCCTGGCGCTTGCGCCGCCGGAAAGCAAGAGTCTGGAAGCCGAACTCGCTCCGGAGGACAAAGACTGGAAGCCGCGAATCCTCTACCAGGTGGAACTGCCGCCGACGGCGGATTGCGAAAGCTGCCTGGTGATTCTTCATTTGACGGACAAAATCGGAGGCTCTCAAGCCAGCAGGGAGGAGCGATTCGCCATCCGTTCTAAAGATGTGGAGCTTAGCAAGGAACTGGCGATTCGCAACTTTCGTTTTCTGCGCGGCGAAGAGGACGGAGCCGGCCTGTCCGTGGCTGCCTACCGCCCAGGAGACGAAGTTTGGGCAAGGTTCGAGATCACGGGGTTCGCGCACGGCGAGAAAAACCGCATTCATGTGGAATATGGACTGTCGGTTTACAGGCCTTCCGGAAAACTGTTGTATCAGGAGCCGAAGGCCGCCACGGCAGAGGAGATCTCTTTCTATCCGAAACGCTGGGCGCCTGGCATGCTTAGCCTGAAACTGGACGCAAAGTTGCCGCTGGGAGAATACCCGATCGTCATCGAAGTGCGGGACGAATTGCGCAAACAGCGAGCCGAGGCGCGATTCGTTTTTCAGATCGAATGAACTACTCAGCCCGCGGCGAACCTCTGGCGCGCAACAAGCATTTCAGCGACATCTCACCCCATCCTTTTCAAATGTATGCGCGCCACTTCCCGCATGTATCCGCCGGCCTGCGTGTTCACCGCGGCGGTGATGTGTCGCCGCGCCTTTGCTTTATCACCGGCGGCTTCGGCGAATAATCCCAGGTACAAGTGCCCGTAAAAAAGGCGGATGGCGCGCTCGCGCTCGCCGGGCGATCCCTCTTCTACCGCATCCAGCACAGCCTGTTCGGAGCCTTTGCCCGAGTACAGCGCGTACACCTGCTTCATCGGAATCCGTTCATCGGGACCGGCGGGCAGCAACTGCCGGCCGGCCTGCTCGCGGCGGCCCAGCTTCGCCATGCACAAATACCACCACACGGAATTCTCGACATCGTTGGGGTTGACCGCGCGGTGAATCTCGAACTGTTTCCGCGCCAGCTCGAAACGGCCCGCATAATACAAGGCGATGCCACGCTGCCAAAGATGCGGCTCGATGCGCGGTTCCTGCTTCGCGGCTTCGTCGAAGCGGGCAATCGACTCGTCGATTCTGCCCTCGACAAACAGCCGCATCCCGGCTTCGACCGACTCCTCGGCCGGAGATTGCGCCAGCGCGGGCAGGCTGAGCGCCGCCAGCAGGCTATTCCAGAACCAGCTCATACCAGGGAGAAAATTCCTGACCGGCGGCTTGCAGGTGAATCCGGAATCCGGTTCCGCTGCTCTGAACATGCTCTTCGCCCAAAGGACGTAGACGCTGGCCGGCGCCGTTCAAAGGGAAAACGGTGATTTGCCGGGCCGCCAACCGCAGGCCAATCACGCATTCGACACGCTCCATAAACGTCGGCCTCTGCCCGCCGTTTAGATTTCCCGCCGGTTTGTTCACACCCGCTTCCGGCTGCAATGTGAACCAGTCCGTTGTTCCAGGATAGTTTTCGAGCCTTTGTGGTTGTGGCGCCGCCGCCGCGCTTCCGGGCTGCGTGCGCAGAGTCTGGCCCGGCAGAGAGAGCAGCATGCGCCGGGATTCGGCCAGCGGCTTTCCATCGGAAGGGGTCACCAGCAGCGTCACAAAACCGCGCGCCGAATCGCTCAACTGTACCAAAAGCGGCCCACTATCGACGGCTTCCCTCCGCAACAACCCGATAACACCGGCGGCCCAGGGCGAGTGCAGCAGGAAAACGCCCGATGAAAAGTGATACTGAAACTCCTCCGTATCGCTGCGCAGGATCGGCTCGGGCGCCTTGCGCGCGGCCTCCGCCAACACGCCTGCCTGCTCGGAGAGCTCGACTCGGTGCGTCAGGGCCACCGTGGGCTGGTAGCCCATCGCGGCGCCCAGAAAAGCGGCGATATTACCGTTGCGCCGCTCTTTGGCGGCTCGCAGCCGCTGCTCGCGCGGCACGGGGATGATCACCTTTTCCCTGCCTTTTTGAATCGCTCCCGAGCGGAACAACCACGCCGATTGTCCGAAGCCGGCGAATTTCGTCCAGTCTCCATTGATGTTGAATCCGTTTGGTACGCCGTCATCCCAATTGCGTCCGTGCGAGTAGGCGAAGTGCATCACGGAATCCCAATCCTGAAAGGCGCCGAGCACCGCCATCAGCGGGTCGATTTCCGCGGCATGGCGGTTGGGCCAGTTTTGGTTGAACTCACTGATGGTGTACGGAACGCCGCCCGGCCGCGCGGCCGCCATGTTGAGCAGCGCCGTCAGACCGGAGCCTGTTGCCGACGAGTCCCGAATGCGCCAGTCGCGTCCATCCCAGGCGACGTTAGGGAAGTTGTAGTGATCGATGTAGAAATGGTTGTCGTGGTAATTCAGATCGCGATGGGAATCGAGGGTCATCAGCCCTCCATAGCCCATCTGCGTGCCGGCTACGGGAACCAGCGCGCCGGCCGACTCCCGGATCGCCGCCAGCATCCGGTCCAGATACGCACGATCGGTCGCGGCCAGAAAGTCGAGATAATCTTCAATCCGCCCCTTTGAGGAACTCTCCGTTGTCCTCACCGGCGCCACCGTGCCGGCCTCCAGCGACTCCTGTTCGCCGAGCCCTCGCTCGCCTGCTTCGCGCAACAACGCGCCCCGGATTTGCACTTGCGCGCCAGTGTTCTCCACCGACAGCCCGAACCGGCCGATGCCTTCCATCGAGAAGGCCGCCGTGAAGAGCATCGAGTATCGCTGCCATTGCGCGGTAACCCCCACCGTACGCCCCGAAATTGTGCGCCACGGGCTGATATCCTGCTTCACATCCCAATACACGTTGCGCGTGGTTCCGGCCGGCAGATCCGCGCGCATTTCGACTTCCGCCAGATAGGTTCTTCCTTCCTCGATCGAGAAGCCGGTTTGCTTGACGATCAGCGGCGCGCCGCCGCGATCGATGCGGACCTCCAGGTACTCCGGATTCTCCGCGCTCAGCGAAGCGCTCGCCGGGTTGTGCTGCTCCAGCCTCCACTGTTGTCCCAGCAATTGCGGCCCGTCGGCAATCGAGGGCGCCCAGGCCTGGCGCAGTTGATCCGTGGATTGATGGCGCGCCCGCAGATAACGGGTCCACTGCCTTGTCAGTTCCGCCAAATACTCGCCCGAGATCCGCGTATCCAGGTTTGTAACCTGCCACTCCCACAGCAGCGAGGATTCATTATTGATCTCGACCATCGCCAGAACGGGATTGTCCCGGAACGGCAATGCGCCGAAAACCTTCCGGACGAACTCTTGCTGCAACTCGACCATCCTCGGGTAAAAAATATGCAGCGGCTTGGACTGCGTTGGAATGCCCGGCGAGTGCGTGGGAACTCCGTCAACCGTGGGACGGAATTCGTAACCCACTTTAAGATTGAGGTTGACGTAGATTCCTTCCGCGGCCAATGCCTCAATAAAGCCGCGCAGCCGCTCAACCGATTGCGGATTGAGCGTGGGATAGGGTGCGGTGGTCAGAAGACTGGCCGCGGCGCTCACATTTTGATCCGGCTGCGTGTCCAGGTGATGCAGCCGCACCAGGTTCACCCCAAGACGGCGCAAACGCAGGGCGATCCGCCTGGCGTCTTCCGGGGCGGGGAAGTTGGCGGAAAACGACAGGTTGACTCCGAAGAGCCGCACCGGCTCATCATCGCCCGTGTTGGGATGCAGGTCCGGTCCCACGCGTTGGAACTTACCGTCCCTGACAAAGAGCCGGTCGGCGGGCTTCAGGGGCTGGTTCAGAAAACTGAAATCGACTGCACCGCTAAGCTCATCTTGTTGGATCGAAAAAGGATAGTACTGCTGCCCCCAGCAAGCGGCCAGCGCCCATAACGCCGTACAAATCGTCTTGAGCCACATAGTCTCTCTCTCTATTCTGCACTCTATGGAACATTTTTTCTCGAAGTGGTGTCAAACTCTTCTAGAAGATAAGTTTTATGAGGAGTACAATTTGAATTAGAGGCTTCGTCGTGTCGGACACTACCCTCGGCATTCGATTGGACAAATGCCTGGAACAAACCCCTTCGGCCGATCCACGATGGCTGCTGGAGGGTTTGCGCACAGGCTCGCCCGACGCCTACGAAACTCTGGTCACTTTGCACCAGCAGCCGCTTTATAACCTGGTGTACCGGCTGATGGACGATGTTTCCGATACTAACGATGTCGTGCAGGAGGTCTTTCTCAAGGTCTTTCGCAATGTCGCCGCATTCCGGGGCAACAGCAGTCTGAAGACGTGGATTTACAGGATTGCAATAAACGAGGCTTACAACCACCGGCGCTGGTTCAGCCGCCATAAACGCAGGGAAGTCGGGCTGGAACACGATGGCAACGATTCACAGCCGTATGAGGACCGGTTGCGTGACCCGGGCCGTTCGCCACTCGATTTGGCGGCGGGCAGGGAAATCCGATCCATGGTGGAAAATGCGTTGGCTGACGTGAATCCGGTTTTCCGCTCCGCCGTGGTTTTACGCGATATCGAGGATTTGAGCTATGAAGAGATCGCCGAGGTGCTCGACGTTTCTCTTAACACAGTGAAATCGAGAATTTTGCGCGGCCGCGAGGCTTTGCGCGTGGCCTTGGCGGATCGGCTCTCAGTTGGGCCGGTCCTTGAATGGAAGACTCAAACGGCGGAGTAAATATGCGATCTCTCACCGCGTTATCCACGTTCTTTAGCGGCGTGGCGGCTGGCTGCCGGCGCGGCGCTGTTTCTTTCCGCAATGCGCTCGCCTGCCGGAACGCAAGCCGGAATCTCTCCGCTTATCTCGACCAATCGCTTCCACGGGCCGAGCGCCGCGCCATCAACGTCCATCTTCGGGAATGCGCCGCCTGCGACTCTCGTGTCCAAGCCTTGCACAGGACCAGCGCTCTGCTGCGGGAATTGCCTGTCGAAACTCCGTCCCACGAATTGAAGACAGCGTTGCGGTCGATGGCTCATCGGGAGAGCTTTAGACGGCGTGAGATGGCGGCATTCCGCGGCTCGGCGCCCGTGCTGGAAGGCTTCATTATTCGCCTGCGCAATCAGATGCGGCCGCTGGCGATTCCCATCGCCGGAGGCCTGGTGTCGACTCTCGTGCTTTTCAGCATGCTCATCCCCGCGTATCACATCATTCCGGCCCACCATATCGCCGATGTTCCCACAACGCTCTACACCGATCCATCCGTGATCAGCGTCGCTCCGTTCGGCTTCAGCGACGACAAAGTAATCGTGGAAGTGGTTATCGATGAGCAGGGCCGCGTGATTGAGTGCTTGTTCCCCGAGGGGCCGCAAAGCGAAACCCTTCGCCGCCAGATCCAGAACAGCCTTTTGTTTGCGCGTTTCACGCCCGCCATGGCCTTCGGTCAGCCAACATCGGGCCGAATCCGTCTTTCCTTTCAGCGAAGCCACATTGATGTGAAAGGCTGAGGTTGGGCCGAAAGCTAGGACAGCACTTCCTCGACAGCCAATCCGTTCTGCGCCGCATCGTGGACGAGGTTTGTCCGGTGGAAAACGGCCTTCTCGTCGAGATCGGCTCGGGGCGCGGCGCTCTCACAAGCGGTCTTCTCGATCGGGTCTCCCGTCTGATTGCGATCGAAACCGATTCCAGGCTGGCGTCGCTGTTGCGCCAGAAATTCTCCGGCCGGGCCAACTTTACTCTGATCGAGGCAGACGTGCTGAAAACCGATCTGGCGCAATGGGGTCCTGCAATCTTCGCCGGCAATCTGCCGTATTACATCACTTCGCCGATCCTCGATCGCGTGCTGAGCCTTGGGCGCTTCTGCCGGAAGGCCGTATTCCTCGTGCAGAAAGAAGTCGCCCTGCGCCTCATCGCCACGCCTGGCAGCCGCGATTATGGCTATCTCACGGTCCGGACGCAGACTCTGGCGGTCCCTGAGTTGCTCTTCACCGTACCCGCTTCCGCATTCCGCCCTTCTCCCAAAGTCGATTCCGCGCTAGTAAGCCTTACACCCCGCGCCTGCCCGCTGCTGCTGGACCCTGCTCCCTTTCTTGAGTTCGCCGGCGCCTGTTTTCGCCAGAAGCGGAAGAATCTGCGAAACAATCTCGAGCCGCGTTATCCCGCCATTGGTACGGCGCCCGAGGCACGGCTCCGAGCCGAACAGATGCCGATTGAGGATCTGATTGCGCTGTGGAAGCGGCTGGAGGCGGCGCTATAGCGTAAGGCTTTCCATAGCACCCGGAGGGCGGTCTTTCCTTGACCGCTCCTTTCCAATCCCTGTAGACTCGATCTTAACTACAGCTTTGAGAGGAGCCCAAACATGAGCCGCTTATTGATGACTTTTCGAACCGTTACCTTTCTTCGCGCCGCGCTGCTGGCCGCCGCTTTCGCGCTCAACATATGGTCGCAGATGGTGACCGGTACGATTACCGGGAGCGTCACCGACCCGTCCGGCGCCGCCGTGGCAGGGGCCAGCGTAAAGCTGATCGGGGAGCAAACAGGTTTGGCGCGTATAACCCAATCCGATTCTTCCGGAAACTTCCGGTTCTTTCTGATCCCGCTGGGCGTGTACCGGCTGGAGGCGGCCAGCGCGGGCTTCAAGGCTTATCGCAGAGAAGGCGTCGTCGTGGAAGCCGACCGCAGCCTTGCCGTTCCGGTGCAACTGGAGGTGGGCGGCGTCACCGAGATTGTCGAGGTGAAAGCCGGCACGCCGCTGTTGGAGCCGAACACATCCGCGCTCGGCACGGTGATGGATGCGCGCAAAGTGGAAGACCTGCCATTGAACGGACGCAATCCTCTTGGCTTGGCGAACCTGATCCCCACGGTTCGGGGCATTGGTTTCTTTGGCGGGCAAGTGCTGTCGAGCTGGCGGCTGGCGGCGGTGTCGATCGGTGGTGGTCCGCCGCTGCTGAACGGAGTGATGGTGGACGGGATTGCCGCCGACAAGATGTTCACTTCCGGAACGCAGACGTTCTTGACGGTCGACTCGACGCAGGAATTCAAGATTCTCAACAATGCCATGTCGGCGGAGTTCGGCAGAACGGGCGGGGGCATCATCTCGGTGATCAGCAAATCGGGCACCAACGAGTTTCACGGCAACCTGTTCGAGTTCCTTCGCAACGATAACTTCAATGCGAACGATTTCTTCGCCAACGCAGCGGGCCGCTCGCGTCCGACGCTGGCGTGGAATCAGTTCGGGGGCTCCATCGGCGGCCCCGTCAAGAAAGACAAGTTGTTTTTCTTCGGCAACTACGAAGCGTTCCGGGAACGGCGCTCGTCGCAGCGCATTTTGACCTCTCCGACGCCGCGGGAGCGGGGTGGAGATTTTTCCGACACGCGCACCTCCGCCGGCGCACTGATCATGATCTATGATCCCTTCACGACGCGCGCCGATCCGGACCGCGCCGGCCGCTTCATCCGCAATGCATTCCCAGGCAACGTCATCCCTGCCAACCGCATCAACCGCGTGGGACGGGAAGTGCTGCGCTATTATCCGGAACCGAATCTTCCCGGCCTTACGAATACCCGCGCGCAGAACCTGTTCCTGCAGGCGCCCGGACCGATTGACCGCAACACCATCACGGGAAAAATCGATTACAACCTGGGCGCGGCGCGGCGTATTTCCGGGCGTTATACCTGGGATGACCTCGACTGGCAGTTTGCCCGGCTCTATGGCACCGCGGCCGAGCCTGACGGCAGAGCAGTGCTGATTCCACGCAACAGCCTTTCGCTTCAATACACGGACGCGCTGACGCCGACGCTGCTGCTGGATGCGAAGGCTGGCTTCAATCGCGAGAACGAGCACTTCTTCACGCCGAGCGAAGGCTTCGACATCACTACGCTCGGAATGCCGGAATCATTCAAGCGGCAAGCCTACGTCGGCCGGGGCGCGGATACGGGCCGCTTTCCGCAGTTCAATATCGCGGACGCGGACCGCATCGGCGCGATTGCATCCCGCGGCAATCCTTCGCTGACTACGCAGGCCAGCGCGGCGGTTTCCAAAATCTCTCGTGCTCACACATTGAAGGCGGGGCTCGAACATCGCTTCTACGCCCGCAACGATTACGGGCGGGAATTTTCCGTGGGCAATTATGCCGTGACGCGGGCGTTCACGCAGGGCCCGGACCCCTTACAGGCCAGCGCCGCGGCGGGATATGGCGTCGCATCGCTGCTTCTGGGAACGCCTGCCAGCGGCTCGGCCCGGCTCCAGACCGATGCATCGGCCAGTCTGCGCTACTACGCGCTTTTCCTTCAGGACGATTGGAAGGTGTCGCCGAAACTAACGTTGAACATCGGCCTGCGCTGGGAGTATGAAGGCCCCATCACCGACAGATATAATGTCATGGCGAACTTCGATCCTGACATTGCATCGCCGCTGCGGGTGCCCGGCTTGAGCCTGCGCGGCGGGCTGGCGTATCCCGGCACCGGCGGACTCGACCGCGGCGCCACCGAAAGGGGGTTCAACGATTTCGGTCCACGCTTCGGCTTCGCCTACCAACTGAACCGCACAACCGTGGTGCGCGGCGGCATTGGCATTATGTTCATTCCCGCCACGCCTGTCGGCAGCATCGCGACTACAGGCTTCTTGCAGGATACGCCTATGGTCACCACGCTTGACGGCGGCTTGACGCCACAGGATCAGCTTACCAATCCGTTCCCCAGCGGGCTGACGCAGCCCTTCGGGAGCCGCGACGGCGCGCTTACCGGAGTTGGGACGGCTGTGGCGGGTCAGCTCCGCAACGTGCAGCGCGGATACAGCAATCAGTGGAACTTCACCCTACAGCATGAGCCGTGGAACAACTGGCTTTTCGAAGCGGCCTGGGTTGGCAACCGCGGCGTCCGCCTGCTCGGCTTCTCGCGCCAGTTGAACCAGATGCCCGATGAGTTTCGTACGCTCGGTACAACGCTGGCCCAGACAGTAACGAATCCTTTCCGGGGTGTGATCGCCACGGGTCCGCTCAGCGGCGCTTCCATTACGCGGATGCAGAGTTTGTTGCCGTTTCCTCACTTTACTGGGGTGGACGGCGGCTACTCCTTCTTGAACAACTCGATTTACCACGCGCTGGCCGTCAAGGTGGAGAAGCGCTTCTCGCGCGGCTTCTCGGCGCTGGTCGCCTACACCGGTTCCAAGCTGATCGATGACGGCGCCAATTCGGGACAAGTTCGTCCCGGCGGCACAGTTACGACCACGCCGCAAAACTGGAACAACCTCCGCGCCGAGCGGAGCAAGAGTGTGCAGGACGTTCCGCAGCGGATTGTGTTCAGCGGCGTTTGGGAGCTGCCCTTCGGCAAATCGGGAAGCCGCTTTGTGCGCCACGCGCTGGGCGGCTGGCAGTGGAACAACATCCTGACGATTGAGAGTGGCACGCCAATCTCGCTTACCGTGCCGGTACAGGGCGGCGGCAACCGGCCGGATGTGGTTCCCGGCGTGCAAGCCCGGCTCGACAACCCAACCCTCAGCCGCTGGTTTAATACGGCGGCCTTCAGTAATCCTTTGCCGTTCGCCTTCGGCAACGTGGCGCGGACACTGCCCGATATTCATAGTGACAGCCTGTTCAACCTCGACTTGTCGTTGTTCAAGAAGTTTCCTGTCAGCGAGCGATTCAGGGTCGAAGTTCGCGCCGAAGCTTTTAACGTGACCAACACGCCTACTTTCGATACGCCGGGCCGTGCCTTGAATGCAGCCACATTCGGAGTAGTGACCGCAACGGCATTCAACCCGAAGCCGAGAGAAGTGCAGATCGCGCTACGGCTGATTTTCTAACGGACGGGCTTCAGTTTCGAACCTTCGCTGTAGACGCCGACCCAGTGATTGCTGAATCGAAGCCCAGGCTGCGGGGAGACGCGCGGCATGTGGCAATCGACGCAGTTGGTGGAGCAGGCCGGTGGAGTTTTGTTGTGGCAAGCAGAGCATTTGGCGTTGTAGGCGCGGCTATTCGTTTCAAGAGCGGCGTGCGCATCGTGGCATGTCAGACACGATAATTTGCCCTCGCTCTTGAGGAAGCAGGAGCTTTCGGCCAGATACACGGGCTGGTGGCGAACATTCCAGGAGTAGCTGAAATCGATTCGTGTTCCCGGCGCGGCGGGCGGACGGTGACAGCGGCCGCAGAATTCGTTGAGCGCCGGCGCCGAAAGCCGGCGCGGGTTCTCCATGGCAGCCTTACGCCCGGCGTGAGCAATGCCCGGCCCATGGCAAGCTTCGCACTGAACCCCCAATTCGCGCGGCTGAATCTGACGATCCGGACCGAAATGAACAGGGCCCGTCGTATGGCATTCGAAGCAGCCGAGTATCCCGGTGCCCGGTTCTTCGGTCTTGTAGAGGAGGCCCGTAGCCTGCTGGATTGTTTCCGGCTGTATGGCGCTCTGTCCTGGCGTAGGGCCGAACCCGTCGAGGGCGGGAAAGTAAGTGAAATAATGCTCCAGATACCATTCCCTGTTGACGCGGCTGACGAACGTGACGGCTTGCGACCCCGAGCCGAATGCCCATTCCACCGGCAGATCGATTACGTTCGCCGCATCCCAGGCGCGAATCTTGTCCGCTTGTAATCGGAAGCGGTATTCGCCGCGAGTCAGGTTGCGCGGCTGGGACCAGCGGCCGGCCAGCCGATGGCGGTTCGGCTGACTGAGTGCAGTGGCATGAGCGCTCTTGGAATGAAGTTCGAACTGTGGCCGATGGCAGCCGGAACACGCCTTTGCTCCGGTGTAACTCGCTGTTTGCGCCGGCGCGGCGCTTGCCGCCAGCCACAAAATCCAATACCGCACGCTGTCATTGTCGCTTGTCAGCAGCGGCATTTGCGAATGGCGTCCTGCCATCCGGCCCAAAGCTGGTCTCGCTCGGTGCCGGAAATGGAAGGTTCAAAAGCGCGATCGATGCGCCAGAAACCTTCGAGATCTTCGAGATTGCTCCAGATGCCCGCGGCGAGCCCGGCCAGATACGCGGCGCCCAATGCCGTCGTTTCGGTGTCGGCAGGCCGCACCAGGCGGCGGCCGAGCATATCGGCCTGGAACTGCATCAGAAAATTGTTCTCCGTTGCGCCGCCGTCGACGCGCAATTCCCGAAGTTGTTCACCGCTGTCGGCTTCCATGGCCTGGATCATCTCGCGCGTCTGGTAGGCTATGCTTTCCAGCGCGGCCCTCACGATGTGCGCGGGCTTGGTTCCGGCCGTGATGCCCGTGATAACGCCGCGGGCGGCGGAATCCCAATGCGGTGCGCCCAGACCGACGAAGGCGGGAACGAAGTAAACGCCGCCGTTGCCGGGAACGGATACGGCGGCTTGCTCGGATTCGGCTGCGCTGGCGATCAAACCCATCTTGTCGCGCAGCCATTGCACCGCCGCTCCAGCGATGAAGATTGCGCCTTCGACGGCATATTGAGGCGTTGTGAGCGTGGCGGCGCGCGTGGCAAGCAGCCGGTTCTTCGATACCGGGCGCGTTCCTCCCGTATGCATCAGCCCGAAACATCCTGTGCCGTACGTGTTTTTCGATAGTCCGTGGCGGAAGCACGCCTGGCCGAACAGCGCGGCCTGCTGGTCCCCGGCGATTCCGGCGATGGGCACGGCGGCGCCGAGCAGGCTCGGATCGGTTTCTCCGGCCACGCCGCTGGAAGGCACGATGCGCGGCAGCATGGGGCGCGGCACCTCTAACAAGCCGAGCAATTCGTCATCCCAAGCGCCAGTTTCCAGGTTCATCAGCATCGTGCGCGAGGCGTTTGAAGAATCCGTTACATGCGATTTGCCGGCGGTCAGATTCCAGATCAGCCACGTGTCGACGGTGCCAAAAATCAGGTCCCCGTTTCGCGCACGTTCCCTGGCCCCGGCGACGTTGTCGAGAATCCAGCGGATCTTGCTGCCGGAGAAGTAGGCGTCGACCACCAGGCCGGTTTTCGCAGTGATCGCTTCGCCGTGCGAGGCGGCAAGTTGATTGCACCAATCCGCCGTGCGGCGGCATTGCCACACGATGGCGGGCGCGACTGGCTTGCCGGTTGCGCGATCCCAGACAATGGTCGTTTCACGCTGGTTCGTGATCCCGATGGCGGCAACGCCCGAAGCCTCTACGTTGCGGGAAGCGAGCAGCCGTTTTAATGTATCGAGTTGAGCCGCCCAGATTTGTTCCGCGTCCTGCTCCACCCAACCGGACTTCGGATAGTGGCAATGAATGGGCGCCGATTCGATTGCCAGTCTTTCGCCGCGCTCGTTGTAGAGCACGCTGCGGGCGCTTGTCGTTCCTTCGTCCAAGGCGATGAGATAAGGCACCCTGGCATCCTAGCACAGCGGCTTCAAAGCACAGGTTAGAATGGAGGTTTATGTTCTTCCGCCGCGAGAAACCGCAACCTCCTACATTCGATGCGCTGCTGGAAAAGCTGCGTCGCAAGGGATTCGTAACGAATCCTGAGAGTGGCGGCGGCACGCGTGTCAGCAAGAACGGCTGCGCCGTGGTTGTCGCGGCCCGGCAGGATGGCCCGCCCGTTGTCAGCAAGCCCGGCGTGGTCCTAGGCAATGAGATCGCGGTGCTGGCGGACACGGGGTATCAGAAGATCTGGCTTGCCGCCAGCGGCGCGCGCGCGGCGGCTACTGCGGATCATCTGAAGGCGCTGCACGCCTTCGAAGAGGACCTGAAAGAGGAACTCGGCCTCATCAGCCTCTATAACGAGTCGCTGGGTACGGTCAACGAACTCCATCTGTACGACCGTGTAGAGAACAGGGATCACGGCGTTCCGCGGCGGCCCTGGGAGAACTAGGCGGCTTCGCGATTGCCGCCCGTGAGGCGGTTGACCACGCGATTGGCGACGCGAACGACATAACGGTTGGAATCGCCGCCAACCGCTTTTTGCAACGCGGGAACGGCGGCCCGGGCGTGCACGCCCGCTTCATCAAGCGCCTGCGCCGCCCCCAGACGAACCCACTCGGCCGCATTCTCTAATTCCTTCACAAGTACTTGCAACGCCGCCTGATCGCCACTGGCGGCCGGAATTCTTGCGGCCGCGACGCGCACGGCAGGCGAAGGGTCGGCAAATGCGCGCCCAATCCTTGCGCTTGCCTGAGATGGCAGGCTCTTGATCGTGCTCAGCCCGATCAAAGCGCGCACACGAACGGCGGCGTTTTTGTTCTCCACCAGAATCAGCAGTGAGGCGGCGTCACCCGCATCGGTTGCCTTGGCGGCTTCCAGAAGCTGATCCTGCAAGCCGGTGTTCCGCTCGAGAATCGCATGGCGCGAGCCCGCTTGCCTTCCCAGTTCCTCCAATTCCGGCTCGGCGATCAGGCCGAGATCGCCTGAGGCCTTCATCCACGCCAGACACTCGGCGCGCAGGCGGGCCAGCGTGGCTTGATGTTCACGCAGTGTTGCCAGGTTGGTGATCTCGTGCGCGTCTGAACGCGTATCGTACAACTCCTCAACCGGTTTGGCGGAGAAGTAGCGGTCCGCCTCAGGCCGGAGCTTGCCCTGCTCGTGCAGGCGGCGCAGATCCCGCATCGTCGCGCCCTGCTCCGGCGTGTCCATGTATTGATAGTGCGGATAGCGCCAATCGAAGTTGCGAATGTAGCGGAAGCGGCCGTCAAAAACGGCGCGGACCATGTCGTAGCGCTCATCCATGCGGTCGCGCGCGCCATAGACGTAGCTGCGCGGCGCGGGTGGATTCGGGCCAAGGAACGCCTGCCCATGCATGTGTGAGGGCGCTGGAATGCCCGCAAGATGAAGGACGGTGGGGCCAAGGTCCATCAAGCTGACCAGTTGATCGCTGGCGGCTCCCGGCTTTCCCTGTCCAGCGGACCTGTGCTTTTCGGGAATGCGTACGATCAGCGGTACGTGAGTGCTCGAATCATAGAGCCAGCGTTTGGCGCGCGGCAATCCGACGCCGTGATCGGACCAGAAAAAGACGATGGTGTCGCCGCCAAGTCCCGCTTGTTCGAGCTCGGCCAGCAGATCGCCGGCCTGATAATCCATTTGGGTGATCGTTTCATGCACGTTGGCCAGGTCGCGTCTCACTTCCGGCGTATCGGGGTAATACGGCGGCACGGTGGCACGAGCCGGATCGCGCCGCTCATCGGGCTTCAGCCGCCTGGTTTGCGCCAAGTGGCCGGCGCCGCGCGGAAGAATACGGCTCTCATGCGTGGTGGTGAGGTTGAAAACGGAGAAAAACGGCTTGCCGGCGGGCCGGTTTTTCCAATGGGCGCGGTTGCCCGATTCGTCCCATGCACCTTTGGGCACGGGGAAGTTGTAATCGGTCTTCGAATTATTGGTGCAATAATAACCGGCTTCACGAAGATACTCGGGAAAGCAGCGGATGTGAGCAGGCAGCGCGGCATTGCATCGCATGTGGTGCGAGCCAAGCGAAGTGGGATGAACGCCAGTGATGATGCCCGACCGGCTGGGAGCGCACACGCCGATGATCGAATACGCATGGCGAAACCGCACTCCCTGGCTTGACAGGCGGTCGAGATTCGGGGTGATGGCGAGCGGGTCGCCGTAACAGCCCATTTGCGGACTCATGTCCTCGCAGGAAATCCATAGGATGTTCGGGCGAGGCTTGTCCTGGGCCGCAAGCACGACGCTCTGGGCAAGGAAGGATCGGCGGCTTATCGGTGCCATATGTGAGAGAATAGCTCATCCATGTTGAAGCTCGGATTTGTAAGCGCCATTCTGCCCGACCTGCCGTTTGAGGAAGTGCTCAAGTTTGCCTCCGCGGCGGGCTACGATTGCGTTGAGATCATGTGCTGGCCGCTAGGCAAGGCCGAGCGCCGCTACGCCGGCGTGACGCACATCGACACCGCGTCGCTCGATCAAGAGAAAGTGAAGGCGATTCTCGACGCCCTGAAATCATCGGGAGTTGCTATCAGCGGACTTGGATATTACCCGAATCCGCTCGCTCCCGATCCGGCCGAGGCGCAAACCTATACGGACCATTTGCGTCACGTCATCAGCGCCGCAAAACTGCTCGGGCTGAGCGTCGTCAACACGTTTATTGGCCGGGACTGGACCAAAAGCGTCGAAGACAACTGGCCTCGCTTCCTCTCCACATGGCGTCCGCTGATTCAATTCGCCGGCGACAACGGCATTCGCATCGGTATTGAAAACTGTCCGATGCTGTTCAGTAAAGACGAGTGGCCGGGCGGAAAGAATCTGGCCACCTCGCCGGCCATCTGGCGGCGCATGTTTACCGATATCCCGGAGAAAAATTTCGGCTTGAACTACGACCCGTCACACATGGTCTGGCAGCGGATGGATTATCTGAAGCCGCTGGTGGAGTTTCGGGATCGCCTGTTCCACGTGCACGCCAAGGATGCGCGCATCGATTACGAGAAGCTTGACGAAGTCGGGATTCTCGCGCATCCGCTTCAGTACCACACGCCGAAGCTTCCCGGTTTTGGCGAGGTCAACTGGGGCCGGTTTTTTTCGGTGCTCACAGACACGGGTTATGACGGCCCGGTGTGCGTCGAGGTGGAAGACCGGGCTTACGAGGGTTCACTCGAAGGACGCAAGGCTTCACTGGTCCAGAGCGCGACTTACTTGCGTCAATTCATTCCTTACGCGTTGTGAGCTAACCGAGAGTGTTGATTGAGCCGGCGCGGCCGGATTCGTAGGCCCGGATGTGCTGCTCCTGTTGCAGGATATAGCCCAACTCGTCGACCCCCTCGAGGAGGCAATATTTGGAAAAGGCATCGACCGGGAATTCGACTCTGCGTCCGTCCGGCAGCGCCAGAGTCTGCGAGGCCAGGTCAACACTGAGGGTCCAATCGAGATTGGCGAACAACTCGGTATGAATCTCGCGGGGCACGATGATGGGCAGCAGAGCATTTTTGAGCGCGTTGGATCTGAAAATGTCGGCAAAGCTTGTTGAGATGACCGCGCGGAAGCCAAACTGCGTCAGGGCCCAGGGTGCGTGCTCCCGGCTCGAGCCGCAGCCGAAGTTATCGCCGGCGAGAAAAATGGCTTTGCCTTTCGACTCCGGACGGTTCAACACGAAATCGGGCTTCGGCTCGCCAGACTCCTCGTAACGCCAGTCACAAAAGAGCTGATCGCCGAGGCCGGTTTTCGTTGTGGTCTTCAGAAACCGGGCAGGGATGATCTGATCGGTGTCGATGTTGTCAATGGCCAGACAAACGAACTGGCTCGAAAACGGGGTGAACTTGTTCACAGCAGTGTCCTCACATCGGTAACGACGCCTGTAACGGCGCTGGCCGCGGCGGTCAGCGGGCTGGCAAGCAGCGTCCTGCCGCCCTTGCCCTGCCGTCCTTCGAAATTACGGTTCGAGGTGGAAACGCTATATTGGCCGGGTTGAAGCTGATCGCCGTTCATCGCGATGCACATCGAACAGCCGGCTTCGCGCCATTCGGCTCCGGCCTCGCGAAACACCTGGTCCAACCCCTCGGCCTGCGCCTGCCGCTTGATCTCCATCGAGCCGGGCACAACCATGACGCGGACCGCCGGATTGACTTTGCGGCCCTTGAGCACGCCCGCGGCGGCGCGCAAATCGCTCAATCTCGAATTGGTGCAGCTTCCGATAAAGACGACGTCAATCTTGTGGCCAAGCAGCGGCTTGCCTGGTTCGAGGGCCATGTAGCGGAGCGCTTTCTTCAATGACTCGCGTTCCAGTGGATCGGTCATGCCGGAGGGATCCGGGACCGGCGCGGTAATGGCGATGCCCATTCCCGGATTGGTGCCAAAGGTGATCATCGGCTCGAGAGCGTTGGCATCGATCGACACGCTGTGATCGTAGGAGGCGCCCTGATCGGTGGGAAGCTGTCTCCAGCGGGCTAGCGCGGCGTCCCAATCGGCGCCCTTCGGGGCGAAGCGCCTGCCCGCCAGGAATTGGTAAGTCGTGTCATCCGGCGCCACCAGGCCGGCCCGCGCGCCGCCTTCAATCGACATGTTACAGACCGTCATGCGCTCCTCTATGGTTAGCGAGCGAATTGTCGTGCCGCAGTACTCCAGAACGCATCCGGTTCCCCCGCCGATGCCGATGCGGGAAATCAGAGCCAGGATGATATCCTTGGCCGAAACGCCGCGCTTGAGCGTTCCATCCACGCGGACTTCATACGACTTCGATTCTCGCTGCAACAGGCATTGCGTGGCCAGTACGTGCTCCAGTTCGCTGGTGCCTATGCCGAATGCAAGCGCCCCGAAAGCGCCGTGCGTCGACGTATGGCTGTCGCCGCAAACCACGGTCATGCCGGGCTGCGTCAGACCCTGCTCGGGGCCGATAACGTGCACAATGCCCTGGTGCTCGCTGCGGTAGCCAAAGCAGGGAATACCGAATTCGCGGCAATTGGCTTCGAGTTGGGCTACTTGAGCCGCCGCAACTTTGTCAAGAATAGGCAACGTCCGGTCCGTCGTCGGGACGCCGTGGTCGGTGGTGGCCAATGTAAGGTCGGGACGGCGCACTTTCAGGCCACGCGCGCGCAGCCCGTCGAAAGCCTGCGGAGACGTTACTTCGTGAACCAGGTGAAGGTCGATGAAAAGCAGCGCCGGTTTGCCGGCTTCTGCGTGAACTACATGCGAGTCCCAGAGTTTTTCGATAATCGTTCGTGGTTTCGACATTTTTACAACGCCTTCGAGACGGCTTCTCCCACTTGCTTGGTCCCAAGGGGCGGACCTTCAGGCTTTAAATCCGCGGTCACTTTTCCTTGATCGAGTACGGACTCGATTGCTCGATTGACCGCTGCCGCCTCCTCTTTCAAACCGAAACTGTATTCGAGCATGGCGGCTACCGAGCCGATAGCGCCCAGCGGATTCGCCTTGTCCTGACCAGCAATATCGGGCGCCGACCCATGAACCGGTTCATAAAGTCCCACCCAGGCCCCGCTTGTTTTTTGCCCGCCGATAGAGGCCGAAGGCAGCATTCCAATCGAGCCCGCCAGCACGGCCCCTTCATCACTCAGGATATCGCCAAACATGTTCTCCATGACGAGCACATCAAAACGTCTCGGGTTCAGCACCAGTTGCATGGCGCAGTTGTCGACCAGCAGGTGATCGAGCGCGACTTCGGGAAACTCGGCTCCCACTTCGGTCGCTACGCGCCGCCAAAGCTGAGAGCACTCGAGCACATTCGACTTATCGACGCTGGTCACTTTCCCGCGGCGCTGACGGGCTAATTGAAATGCCATGCGGCAAACGCGCGCAATCTCATCGCGCGTGTACGTCATCGTATTCACGCCGCGCTCGGAGCCGCCCGACCCCGAGATCCCCCGCGGCGTCCCGTAGTAGATTCCTCCGGTCAGCTCGCGCACGATGATCATGTCCGTTCCCTCGACCAGGTGATTCTTCAAAGGCGAGGAATCGATCAACGCGCGATAGGCACGCACCGGGCGCAGATTGGCATAGACGCCCAGCGTTTTCCGAATCGCAAGCAAGCCTCTTTCCGGGCGTTTGTCAGGGGGCGCATTGTCGAATTCCGGCAGCCCGACGGCGCCCATCAGAGTCGCCTCGGCCTGCTGGCAAAGAGCCTCGGTTTCCGGAGGGAAGGGAGTTCCGGTCTTGTGGATGGCGATGCCGCCCAACAGCCCTTCGGTCAATTGCAACGTATGGCCGAATTTCCCGCAGACGGTTTCCAGCACACGGACGGCTTCCCGCGTTACTTCGACACCAATCCCGTCCCCGGGGAGGGTTAAAACTTTTAATTGCATGAACGATTTGGTTTCCTGACTAGTCGGCCGCCGCGTGTGAGTAGCGGTTTACGTGAAGACGTACGAGATTCGCAATTTCGTCGTTCGTCAAGCCCTTTTTGCGGTCGGCCATCTCGGTGAACTTCAGATAGACGAGGTTCACTTCATCCTGGTTGAGATCGAAGCTCAAATCCTCGAGACGTTTCTTCAGTGCGTGACGCCCGCTGTGTTTGCCAAGCACCAGCTTCGACTCAGGCACACCCACGCTTTTCGGATCGATAATCTCATAGGTTGTGCGCTCCTTGAGAAAACCATCCTGGTGGATGCCGGCTTCGTGGGCGAAGGCATTCTCGCCGACGATCGCTTTGTTCGGCTGCGGCCCGAACGTGATCAGCGAGGTCAGCAACTGGCTTGCCTCGTAGATATGCTCACAGGCGATGCCGGTCTGGTAAGGGAGTTTGTCCGGGCGTACTTTCATCGCCACAACAACCTCTTCAAGCGAACAGTTCCCGGCTCGCTCTCCGATTCCGTTGATGGTGCATTCGATCTGGCGCGCCCCGGCCTCGACAGCGGCAAGAGAATTCGCCGCGGCCAACCCCAGGTCGTCGTGGCAATGAACGCTGATGATCGCCTTGTCGCCAAGCAGTGCCACCATCCTCCGTATCAATTCCGCGTACTCGGAGGGCACCGAATAGCCTACCGTATCGGGCAGGTTGACGGTGCGCGCTCCGGCTTCCACCACCGCGCGGCAGATTTTTTCCAGGTAGTCCCGTTCCGTGCGGGTGGCGTCTTCAGCGGAAAACTCCACATCTTCGGCGTATTGCCGGGCCAGTTGGACCGCGGCTACCGCCTCCTCAAGCACCTGCTGTTGAGGTTTCTTCAGCTTGTACTTGAGGTGAATTTCACTGGTAGCGATAAAAGTGTGGATGCGAGGCCGCCTGGCTCGTTCCAACGCTTTGGCCGCGCGTTCAATGTCGAGCGTATTGGCGCGGGCCAGGGCCGCCACCTGCAGCCAGCGAAACTCCCGGCTGATCGCGTCAACCGCCTCGAAATCGCCGTCCGACGCGATCGGAAAGCCCGCTTCGAGAATATCAACGCCTAGATCGGCCAGCTTGTGCGCCATGCGCAGCTTTTCGCCAACCGTCATGCTGCAACCGGGAGATTGTTCCCCGTCGCGCAAAGTCGTATCAAAAATATATACGCGAGTGCTCTGCGACATCTTGGTCTCCGTTCGCAAAACTGGAAGAAGCGCCCGCCGAACGCTGGCCTGTTGCTCCAGCGCCCCGGACATATTCAGCATTATGAAGCCGTGGACCAAGATTTAGCAAATTTATAATGATCAAGGGTCACATAATCACGGCGATTGATATAATTTATGTTAATGAGAACCTGCGGCGGTATTAATGTTCTATGACTTCAGGTTCAACCGCAACAACGAAGTTTATAGAGTTGGCAATGAAGCACATGCGATGAGCTTCGTGATGAAGGGAACGTGCAATCTCGGGATCGCCGGAGGTGATCGTCACGTGAGGGTGCAGAACCACACGAGTGAACCTGCCGCTCCCGCCGGGCTCCAGCTTCATCTGCCCACGGGCGTGATCGACGTAATGCGACACAACCACGCCGGCGATAGCGCACAGATGCAGGTACCAAAGCATGTGGCAGCTGGAAAGCGCCGCCACCAACAGTTCTTCGGGATTGTGTTTGGAAGCATCCCCGCGAAAAGCCGGGTCCGAGGAGCAATCGACGGAGGGCTTACCGGTGATCCGCAACTGGTGATCGCGGCTATAGGCGGTGTAGGATGTGGTTCCCTCGCCGCGGTTTCCCGTCCACACGACGGTCGTTTCGTAATGGTGCTCCTCGGGCATGAAGGCAGCGACTGATCCTATTTGCAAACAACGTCAGGCCGGTACACCTGATGTATCCGGCTGCCGCTGCTGCCTCCCTCCATGGTGCCGCCCCCGGGCAGATAAATGAGCCCGTTGACAAAGGCGGCGCCGGTAACGCCGTGGATGGGAACAGGCATGTTCTCCAGGCGAATCCAGACGTTGCTGATCGGGTCGTAAACTTCGTGAAACGGGAAAACGCCGTTGGGATGCTGGTTGGTGCCCTCTCCACCGAACGTGTGGATGCAGCCCATGGATTCGAGAGCATTCAGCCCTCCTCTCGGCTCGGGCAGATCAGCGGCCCGGGACCAGCTATTGGTCTTCGGATCGTAGGCTTCCATGATCGCTGTAACCTCACTATTGAACCCGGCCGCAAACCGGCCGCCGATGACGTAAACCTTGCCGTTGGCCGCCGCCACGCCGAGGTGATTGCGCTGAGTAGGTACGTCAGGCAGCGTCGTCCATCGATCCAGGGCTGGGTCATAAACTGCGAAGTCCGCTCCACGGGGCGGCCGGGAGCCTGCCACGTAGATTTTCCCGTCGAGAACCGCGGCCGCGCCTCCGCCACGGGCCGTGGGCATCGGCGTGCGTGTCCGCCACTGCCGGGTGGCAGGATCGTACTCGTACACCGTGTTGACGAAATTACCGGGACCCCCGCCGGCGTCGGATTGCCCGCCGATCACGTATAGTTTCCCATTGGCGGCGGCGGGCATCAGGTGATTGAGAGGCACCGGCAGGGGAGTGGTGAGCTCCCATTCATCGGTGACCGGATCATAGAACTGAACTGTCGCGACCGTGATGCGGCTGGCCGGATAGCCTCCTATGACGTAGACCTTTCCGTCCAACTCCGCCACGCCCATTTCCGAATTGGCTTCGACGAGATTGCCGCGTCGTCCCCAGGATGCAAAGCCAGGAGCCGTGGCGGCGATGCTCACGCGATTTGAAGTAGCCCCATCGACCGAGAGTACAAGTTCGGTTTCCCCGCGCCGGTCGGCGAGAGCGCGCGGCAGCGGTCCGATGTTGATTTGATCGAGGCCGGGGTAGCTTGCCTGAGCCCCCGCAAAAGCGACAGGCGCCGGTTCTCCTCCCAGGGTCGCCGAGACAGCCGTGCGCGAACCTCTGATCCCTGTTCCGAACAGGACCAGCGATATCTGCCGCGGGTCGGTCAAGTCGATCGGGTTGGGAAGCAGCACGCCGGAGCGCCCCAGCTCGTAAAGATTCTGTGTCGTCTGCCTGCCGGTCGAGTCCGTGAGCAGCGCCACGCCGGCGGGCGCGCCGCCTCCGGAGGAGTTCGCGGTGAACACTCCCGGCGACACGGCGGCGATTCGCGCCGTGCCGGAAGCCACATTGCGGCCGTCATTGCGCAGCGTGATGGTTGCCGCGCCGGTCGCAGTTCCCGCCGGGATGAGGAAACTGATTTGGCCGCCGCCGATGGCAATGATCGGCGCGGAACGTTCCACGCCGGCGCTGTCGCGAACCATGATCGAATGGCCGGCCAGAGACATCGGCAGCGAAGAGGACGGCGCCGACGCCGACATGTCACCCAGAGCCAATGTGTAGCCCGACACAATCATTTCCGGCGCAAGCGCGGAATCCCGGGAAAGACTGGCCGCCGACACTACCGTCAAGACCGGCGTTGTCTGGCCCATTGCCACGATCGGGATGGTGAGCATCGCCAATCCCATCCAAGCCACTCGGATTGTAGGAGCCATGGTTACAGCATATCGGAATATCGACATGCTACTGAGGCGGTTTTGTCTCCTCGAACGTTACGGTGGAGTCGGCTCGGAAGCGCTGGTATCCTTCATAGTCGATCCGCACCCTCATGCGTATCGGGCCGGTGCGGAATGGCAACTCATCGTCGGCGTAAGTCACTTCCGGAAACCAGTACTTGCCGTCCACAAGCCGCCGGACGGTTGTGAAACGAGGAAAGAGGTTCTCCTGCTTGCGGCCGTAAATCTGAGGTACGGCACGGCCTTCCATGCGAATAACCGCGAATTCGTTCTGGTGAACCCAGATCAGTCCGTCAAACAGCCGCTGGCCTTCGAGAATCTGCCTGGGCCGGACCTGGACTACCCATAATGGAAGGCCGTCGATGGCCTCTTCGCCTTTGAAGCGCGTTTCGTAGAGATGGATCTGATCGAGAGTAAAAAGGAACGGCTGCACTTCGCGGATATCGCGGAAATCCTCCTCGGTGAGGATGAGCCGCTGCAGAGATTGGAACGGCTTGCCGGTGATGCGCTCGTGACGCCGGCCGTCGGGGAGAAAGACCACTTCGCGGGCTTCCCTGTATTCGCCGCGCCGGCGGCCGTTAGCTTCGAGCTCTTCGATGCGCACTTTCTGGCGATAGGCATATTGGCTACGCTCAGCCGCAGTTTCGCTTTCTCTCGCCAGGACGCGCTTCAGCAAATCGGGTGGCGGATCGGCGCTGTAACAACCAAAACTCGAAAGGGCCAATGTTACGATGAACCTGATGCCACGCGCGCTTTCGGGGTTGAGGATCACGCTTCTCCTGTTGTGGGTTTGTGGAACGCCTGGGGCCGTTCTCTATGCTCAAACCCAGAATATCCCAGCGTGGGTCGTCATCGCAGCGCTGCCCGCGCTGCTGGTGGAATCGTCGCTCTACATCGCCACCGGGTTTGTGGGAGTACGCAGCCGGATGGCCGCGCTGGGGAGCTCACTTCCACTGCTGCTTGTTGCCTCGTCCGTGCTGCCCTACCTGCTGATGAGCCTGGGACTGGGAACATTTCGCCTGCAATCCGTTCTCATCCTCGCCGGCCTGGCTTCCGCTGTTTCTTTTTGGTTTCGCGTGACGCCACGGCATTGGGCCTTCGATCTGCTGTTTTTATGCTTTCTGGCGGGGGTGTTCCTCACGGACATTTTCTCCGGCGTCTACGAGAACCCGGCGCGCAAGCCGGCGCTCGATATTCTTGGCCGGCTGATGTGGATTCGCCTGGGATTATCGGTGGTGCTCATCGACCGCGGCGCCGGGAAAATGGAGTTCGGCTTCCTGCCGCGCCTCGGAGATTGGATCGCCGGAGCCCGCTATTTCCTTTATGCCTTGCCGCTGATTGTGCCGCTGGCGATTTGGACGGGCTTCGTCGGGCGCCCCATTTCCTCCTTCAGCGCGAAGCTGGCGCTGACGGCGGTAGGGACGTTTCTTGGCATGCTATGGGTGGTGGCGCTGGCTGAAGAATTCTTTTTTCGCGGCTTGCTGCAACAATGGATGGTGAAGTTGACCGGGAGCCCCGTGGCCGGGCTGGCGGTGGCTTCGATCGCCTTCGGGGCGGCGCACCTGGGATTCCGCGCTTTTCCGAACTGGAAATTTGCCTTGCTCGCCACGGTAGCAGGGGTCTTTTACGGGCTTGCGTTCTGGCGCAGCGGCAGCATTCGCACCTCCATGGTGACGCATGCGCTGCTGGCCACTTCCTGGCGCGTGTTCTTCGTCTGAGGGCTTTATTCGACTTCGCGCGGGGCCGTGTAGCCGGCCTTGGCGACGATGCTGTACTTTATCGGTTTGCCTTTTTCATCGACGATCTTCAGCGGCTCATTGGTGGCCGGGTTCACCAACTCCACTTTGAGCTTGCGGAATTTGCCGTCGCGGGCCTGGTTGGTCGGCTGATAGGTGAACGCATATTGATTGCGCAGGGATTCGGAAATCATCCGGAAAATACCTGGGAACTCGCCGTAAAAGCGGGGGAAGAAGGACTGCCCGCCGGTTTCTTTAGCGAAGGTCCGCATCTGGTTGTCGGCTTGCAGGAAGTCCAGGCGCTGGATTGGTCCCATAGCGCCGCGAGCGTCATACCACTCACGCAGCGCCTGCATCAGTCCAATGGCATAAATCGGGACGGCGGCGTTTTGCAGAGCTTTGCGAGTCTTGTCAAACGTGAGTTTGCTGAAGGTGTCGATGCCGCTGGCAATGAGCACTATCGACTTGCGGCCCTCGATTTCCGACATTCGTTCGGCTGTGTCGACCAGCGCGTCGTACAGGTTCGATTCCGAATAAGCCGCGATGCGAAGCCGCTGCATGGCTTCGTACGCCGCACGCTTGTCGGTGGAGAAGTCGGAGAGAATCTCAGGCCGGAGATCGTAGGCGACGACAGCGACGTAGTCTTCCGGCTTTAATGTTTCCAGAAAGCCATAAGCGGCGGTGAGGGTCTGGTACCACGTTTCACCCCAATAAAACTGAAACAGGTTGCTGAATTCGATCACCAGACATACGGTCATAGGCGCTTCGCCCATGTCGAACGTGGCGGATTTTTGCGGCACGCCGTCTTCGAGTATGCGAAATGCCTGCTGAGGAATTTTCGGGATGAACCGCCCGCGGTTGTCCAGCACGGCCACCTCCACGCTGACCGTAATATTGTCGCTCCGGAAGGTCGGCAGGCCTACAGGAAGATCCTTACCTTCCTGTTTTTTCAGTTTGGAAGGGATCTTGGATAGTTCCGCCTCTGCCTTTTCGCCAGAGGCGTCCTTTTTGCGGGGCCGGGCGACGGTTTCCGAAGATTCTTTCTTCGGTCCCTGTTGCGCGGGCGCCAGCCACCAGCCTGCTGTCAGGCAGGCGACAAACAGAAGCAGAAAACGGTTGCTTATGGACATGAAAAGCTTTCCCTATCAAGCAGACTATATCACTTGTCTTAGATGCGCCAGCGGGCCCGCCAGTTACCTGCGCGCAATCCTTAATGAACGTAGGGGCCGCCATCGGATTTGCGTTTCCGCAAATAAACCTGGAACTTGCGTTTGGACCGCTGGAGCCTCCATTGCTGCAAACGCCGCCGAATGGGTCCAACCAGGCTCCATTTTTTCCCGAACCCCCGTAAATACACGTATCCGAAAACCATGCCGCCCAAATGCGCCACGTGGCTCACGCTGCTGCCGCTGGCGCCGAACGAGCTCAGGAAAGCAATGGCGCCGATGATCATCACAAAATATTTGGCTTTGATGGGAAACAGGAAACTGAAAAGGACGACCCGCTCCGGATAGAGAACGCCGAACGCAAGCAGAAGTCCGTATATAGCGCCGGAGGCGCCGATGGTTCGCGTGTTCAGGCTTCCGACGAACAGGTTGGCGATAACCACGCAAACGCCCGCCCCCACGCCGCAAAGGAAGTAGAATCGCAGAAACGCCTGCCGTCCCCAGGCTCGCTCCAGATCGGCGCCGAACATCCAGAGCGTAAGCATGTTGAACAGGATGTGCCCGAACCCCATCGGGTCGTGCAGAAACATGTACGTGAACAGTTGCCATAGAGCAAGCGACTGCAGTACATCGGCGGGAATCAGGCCGAAGGGATGGAATATCCCGGCCATTCCGGAGCGCACGGCGACAAAGTACGCAACGAAGAGCGCGATATTGCTGATCAACAGCCACTTCACGGCGGCGGGGAAGTAGTCCGCGCTAACGAATCCGGGAGTGCGGTTGGCGTATCGCATACCAGGCGGGGCGTCGTCTATATTTGAGGATAACAGATAGTCCGGCAATGACAGGAAGATGGGAGCCAGTCCGGAAGCAGTCAATGCGGAAACGAGTCTATGACCGTGTGCATACGCCCGGCCTTCTGCGGAGTCTCTTCGAACACGTGCGAGGGCGTGAGCAGATGCTGGTTCGCGGTTTCGGCCATTGGCCGCTGCTGCTGGTCAGCTTCCCGCCCGGCGGCCGCGAGGCGGCTGACGAGTTGCGTGAGTCGTGGCTGCATACTCTTCCGTCTTTGCAGACGCCCGAAGCAGAGCCCTATCATCGGATCCTTTCGCGGTTGCCGGTGATTGTTGTGGTATTGCTGCGGAGCCGCAATGTGTGCACATGCCTGGGGCATCATCATCCGATGGGAACCGAGTCACGGCTGGCCCGCAGGCTGGCGGTTGACGCCGGCTGCGAAGTCGGTGAGATCGACCTGGCCTGGGAATCCATTCGCGACTGGCAGCCGCAGCCGCTCGCCTCGCTGGCCTCTGGCGTCACACCCAACTCTTTCGCCCGGTTGCATTTTCGCGCCGCGCTATTGACCGTGCTGCTGCTGCATGAGCTCGAGCATCTGGCCTTTCCCGATCGCGAAGAAAGCAGCGTGAGGAACGCAAGCGACGAATTCTACACTTACCTGTTAGGCGACCTGCTTCGACAGGAGGGCGCCCCCGGATTCGGCATGCTGCGGTAGGACAGACCACCTCCTCTTTCCCGGAGTACCAGGATGATCCGTCTGCCTAATCGCGAAGCCCTGATGGGTGGCCGCCGCCGGTCGTCTGGTAGAATCGAAGGTTCCGATGGCAAAGACGGAGCGGGAATTGCGGCAGGACATCGTCGATGTGGGCCGCCTGGTGTACCAGAAAGGATGGGTGGCCGCCAACGACGGCAACATCACCATTCGCCTGGACGAGCAGAGGGTGCTCTGCACGCCGACCGGCGTCAGCAAGGGGATGATGCACCCCGACGACCTGATCATTTGCGATTTGCAGGGAAAAAAACTCGAAGGCCGCAAAGAGCGTACCTCCGAGATCATGATGCATTTGACGATTTATCAGATGCGATCGGACGTCCGGTCCGTGGTGCATGCGCATCCGCCCGTGGCGACAGGTTTTGCCACGGCCGGGCGGGCGCTCAACCAGGCGTTGCTGCCGGAAGTCATCATCGGCCTCGGCTGCGTGCCGTTGGCCGAATACGGGCTTCCCGGCACGCCGGCGCTGACCGATCCGATGTTGCCGTACATCCCCAAATACAATGCCCTGCTCATGGCCAACCATGGCGCGGTCGCGTACGGCGAAGAGGTATTTCAGGCTTTTTTCCGCATGGAAACCGTGGAGCATTACGCGCGGATTTCGCTGGTTGCGGAATTGCTCGGCGGTCCGACGATACTGCCTAGAGAAGAAGTGCACAAGCTGTTCGATTCGCGCACAAGGTATGGAGTAAAGGCTCGAGCCGGAGCCGAGCCGGGATGTCCGGTTGTGGCCGAAGATTCCGGCGGCGAGGGTGAGAAGTTTGTTGTCACCCGGCAGGATCTGATCGCATTAGTGGATGAAGCGCTGCGGGCGCGCGGGATTGCTTGACTTCCCGGCGCGCAATCGCAATTATTAAGAATTTGCTGGAGGTTGAATGGGTGAAGCTCTTGGAATGATAGAAACCCGCGGTCTGGTGGCGATGATCGAGGCCGCCGACGCGATGGTAAAAGCGGCGAAAGTAACGCTGGTTGGCTGGGAAAAAATCGGCTCCGGCTACGTGACGGCGCTGGTGCGTGGCGATGTGGCCGCGGTCCGGGCGGCCACCGACGCGGGCGCCGCCGCCGCAAGGCGCGTTGGCGAGCTGATCGCCGTGCATGTGATTCCTCGCCCTCACCAGAGCCTGGAGGATGTGCTGCCGATCGGCAAGAGCAACAAAGGCTGATCGCGCTTTGGCCAGCAGGATATGATTCTCGCCCGTGTTGTGGGCACCGTTGTCGCCACGCGCAAGGACCCGCGTCTGGAAGGCAAGAAGCTGCTCATTCTCAAGCCCGTCTCGCCGGAGGGCAAAGACGAAGCCGGCTACGTCGTTGCCGTGGATACTGTGAGCGCCGGGGCCCGCGAACTTGTGCTCGCCGTTTCCGGCAGTTCCGCCCGCATGGCGGAAGGCTGCAAGGATCACCCCGTGGACACCGCGATCGTCGGCATCGTCGATTCGGTTTCCCTCGACGACCCGCCGAAATCCAGGAAGGGGTGAATATGTTTTTGGCCAGGGTGATCGGCAAAGTCTGGTGCACCATCAAGGATCACAACCTCGAGGGTCAGCGCCTCTTGATCGTGCAGCCATTAACGCCGGAGCTCGGCGCAACCGGCAAGAGGCTCATCGTCGCCGATTCGGTGGGGGCCGGCGCAGGCGAGCTGGTTTACTGTTGCCGCGGCCGCGAATCCAGTTTTCCCTTCCTCCCTTCCGAAGTGACCACCGACACCACCATCGTCGGCATCATTGACGAGCTTCATGTGAACCGAAAAAGGGGAACGGCATGCTGATCGCGCACGTGATCGGCGAAGTCGTGGCTACGCAAAAGCATCGGAGCCACGAGGGCCAGAAGATCCTGCTGGTGCAGCCGCTGAACCTGGATGGATCCGATCGCGGCGACGCGGTGGTTGCCATGGACGCCGTGGATGCCGGCACGGGCGACCGTGTGCTGCTGGTCACCGAAGGCTTCAGCGCAATGACCAGCGTTGGCCGGCCCATGTCGCCGATTGATATGGCCGTGGTGGGAGTGATTGATCACATCGAACTGTCGGAGTAGCGCATCATGACTCTATCTTTGTTTTTCATCCTGCTGATGCCGCAAGCGGCACACCAGCACCATCCGCCCCGCAACGCGGAAGAGTACGCCAAGGTCCTCGAAAACCCCAAGCGCGACGAATGGCAGAAACCGCATGAAGTCATCACGGCGCTGAAACTGCGGCCGGAGGAAGTGGTGGCTGATATCGGCGCCGGTTCCGGCTACTTCACTCGCCGGCTGGCGCATCACACCGCGCTCGTCTATGCCGTCGACATCGACGCCAAGCTGCTGGCGATCATTGAGAAGCAAGGCCTGCCTAAGATCAAGACCGTCCATGCAACCCCGGACGATCCGAAATTGGCCGCCGGCTCCACCGACACGATCTTCATTTGCGACGTGCTGCATCACATCGATCAGCGGCCTGCCTACTACGCCAAGCTTGCCAAGGCCCTGAAGCCCGGCGGGCGCATCGTGATCATCGACTTCTTCAAGAAGAAGCTGCCCGTGGGGCCACCCGAATCGATGAAGCTCAGTGAAGAACAGGTTGTGGAGGAACTGAAGGCCGCCGGCTTTGAGAAAGCGGAAGCCCACATGTTCCTCCCCTATCAGTACTTCCTTGAGTTCCGAAAATCCTGATTCGTCTTCCCGGTCTCGGCTTCGAGGCGGGAAAGGGAACGCGGCGGGCGAGCACGGGTGTGCGACATAGAAGTGGAAGTTAGGCCGCCCGGCGTGCCTCCCAGTAGTCCTCAAAGCGGCCGTTGAGATGGCAGCATCGCAGGGCGATGATCGAGTTGGCGCCGCGGACGGTCCAG
>Ga0187893_10002082_pt1 | contig 45312 bp, 31 predicted proteins | sample MA1701074metaG_FD_139574 | JGI IMG/M metagenome (GOLD analysis project Ga0187893, IMG submission 139574) | White microbial mat communities from a basaltic lava cave in the Kipuka Kanohina Cave System on the Island of Hawaii, USA - MA170107-4 metaG ... | reverse complement strand
GTAGCTGCTGAACAGCAGGCGCGAACCGAGCATGTCCACTGTGCCGCAGAGGATTGCAGGCCGGAATGGATCAACGAACCATTCCTGATTGTCAGCGAACTGTCCGCCCAACGTGCTAATGGCAAGATGGTTGACACCGATTTTCGCTGCATTGTCGCGCAACTTCATCGCTTCATTGGTAGTCTGATCCACGACCGTCCGCCGGTTGACGACATACACTAACCGGCGGGGCAGCTTCGCGCCGGCGGCTAGCGCAATCAGCCATATGGCGACAACGCTCGTCTTACCCACGCCGGTTGGCAGGTTGCATGACCGAGGCATGTCCTCCGCGATGAACCGGCGGTACAACGCAGTCTGCCATGGAAACGGTTTGTTTCCCGTCTATGCATAGAATCCTCGCTCGAAATCGAGCCTGTCGCTAGCCATTGCCCTGTTGTCCCTTTGAAACACGGAACTATACCATGTAGCAGCTCAAACGATTCTAAATACTGCAATGAGCCTCCTCCCCTTGACCGGCCTGCGTTTGCATCCAAGGCTTACTCAAACGGCCTGATGGATGCCGAAAGCATCAAAATTGTCGCACAGCAGCATCGGACTCCGAGATGGTGCAGGACTTTGCGGTTAGCCACCTTTCTGGAACCTATTAAACGACGAGTGCTCAATCGAATGGACTGCTCCGAGATGATCCACACATCCTCTTACACGTCGCGATGTGTAAAGATGGAGAGAGGAGACTTCTTTGGCTACGAATCTCGCTATCGATGATCATTTGGTCAATGAGGCGGTACGGCTGGGGCGTCACCGGACCAAGAAAGATGCCGTGAATGCCGCGCTTGACGAATACGTCCGGAGACGCCAGCAGCAGCGGATCACGTCTCTGTTCGGCACAATCAACTACGACGAACAGTACGATTACAAGCGCGAGCGTCGATCCAAACAGCGATGAAGGTACTGGTGGACACGTCTATCTGGTCACTCGCGCTACGGCGCCGCCCACGCGACCTCAATCCTCGCGAAAAACTGCTTGTCGGTGAACTGACCAAACTTGTACAGGAAGGCCGCGTTGCAATAATCGGTTTAATCCGTCAGGAACTATTATCAGGAATCAAAAGCAGCGCCCAGTTTGAGGGTTTACGTAAGACTCTTCGCGCATTCTCCGATGAGCCAGTTGGAATCGAAGATCACGAAGCAGCGGCGAGGGCGAGCAATGCCTGCCGAGCGAAGGGCATCGCAGCCACGCTTGTTGATATGCTGATTTGTGCTGCGGGGCAGCGGCGGAGCATGAGCGTCTTCACCACCGACCCGGACTTTGGCAAGTATGCACGTTGTATCTCGGTGAAACTCCATTCGGTGCGAGGCGAAGCCGACGACCGGACAGTTTCGTGACGAACACCCAAGGGGGTTGCATCAGAAGCGATCAGGCAGGTGTCTTGGGATCGATCTTCAGTCTGACATTGGCTGGAATGCCTGCAGCCATCTCCACCGTGCCTGGTTCGCACCGAACTCGGCGGTACAAGACCACTCGTAAGTTATTGAGTTTTAAGGTGGCCAGGGACGGAATCGAACCGCCGACGCCAGCCTTTTCAGGGCTGCGCTCTACCATCTGAGCTACCTGGCCGAAGATGACATTCATTCTAGCAGACGCCAGCGACGGATTCCTGAAAACTCGTTTGGACCGTCGCAACGGCCGCTATTCATCTTCGTGTCGCGATCCCGTCACGACCGTGTAAACCACGCGTGTTTGAATCCATGGTTGCATGAGCAATCCAACCATTCAGCAGATTATTGCCGAGCGTGTCAGCCGGCGCTCCCTTCTCGGTGGCGCTTTCGGCCTGATGGCTGCCAACTTCCAGTTGCCGCCGCGGAAACCTCCTCCTCCAACCGTGATGCCAAGCGCGACTCCCGTGTCCAGTTCGCCTCCATCAAATGGGCGAAAACGGACAAAATCGAAGTCGCTGCCGGTTACGAAACACAGGTTCTGCTCAAGTGGGGCGACCCGTTGTTCAGCGACTCTCCCCCGTTCAATAACCAGAGTCAGACGTCCGCGAGCCAGTCGCGGCAGTTCGGCTATAACATCGACTTCATCGGCCTCTTCCCATTGCCCGCCTATGACGTCCCCAACTCGCGCCACGGGCTCATTGCATGTAATCACGAGTACACCAATCCTGAATTGATGTTCCCCGGTTATACCAGTACGGCCTCCCAAACGCAGGACCAAACCAAGATCGAGCTCGCCGCGCATGGATGCTCCGTCGTCGAGGTTCGCGGCAACGCCGACGGCCGTTGGGAGTCCGTCCAGGGCTCGCGCTATAACCGCCGGCTCACGGCGACCTCCGAATTCCAGATCAGTGGTCCAGCCGCTGGTCACGACATGATGAAGACCGCGCAAGACCCCACCGGCCGTCTTGTCCTCGGCACACTCAATAATTGCGCCGGCGGCAAGACTCCCTGGGGAACCTACCTCACGGCAGAGGAGAACTTCTACCAGTACTTTTCCAACGCAACGACAAACGATCCCGCTCTGCAAGCGCACTTCACCCGCTACGGGATGCCCGCCGCGGCGGGAGACTACCCGTGGGCGCGCTTCAACTCCCGCCTCGACGCGATACGCGAGCCCAACGAATCCAACCGCTTCGGGTGGATCGTCGAATTCGATCCCTACAATCCCGGCTCGATTCCCAAGAAGCGCACCGCGCTCGGCCGGTTTCGCCACGAAGCGTGCATGCTGGCCGTCAATCGCGACGGCCGCGTGGTTGCCTATTCTGGAGACGACGAGCGGTTCCATTACGCTTACAAGTTCGTAAGCAAGGGGCAGTTCAACGCCTTCACGCGCGAGGCCAACTTCGAACTGCTGGACGAAGGCACGCTCTATGTGGCCAAGTTCAGCGCAGACGGAACGGGCGAATGGCTGCCCATGGTGCAAGGGCAAGGTCCTCTCACCGCCGCGAATGGATTCACCAACCAAGGCGATGTGGTGATCAAAGCCCGCCAGGCCGGGTGATCTGCTTGGAGCCACAAAGATGGACCGACCGCAGGACATGGAGGTCAACTCGGTGAACGGAAGAATCTACTTGGTCCTCACCAACAATAACTGCCGCACGGATCGCGACAAGGACGCTCCCAACCCGCGTTCGGACAATCGCACTGGTCACATTCTCGAGATCACCGAGGATGACGGCGACTACGCATCGACGAAGTTCTTCCTCCTGTGCGGGGACCCTGCCAACCCGGCCCACCAACCAACTTATTTCGCCGGATTCGATCCGAAGTTGGTGAGCGCGCTCGCCACGCCCGACAATATCGTCTTCGACAGTCGCGGAACGATGTGGATCGCTACCGACGGACAACCCGGCGCGGTGGGATTCCATGATGGCGTCTACGCCGTTCCCACCGATGGTCCCGACCGGGTTACGTCCGGCAGTTGCTCAGCGTCGTGCCCGGCGCCGAAGTATCGGGAATTGAGTTGGCGCCAGACGATACATCGATGTTCATGGGCGTCCAACACCCGAACGAAGGCGGCAACCATACCGATCGCGTCCTTACGAACTGGGCGGATGGAAAGCAGCCTGTTAAGCCCTCCATTGTTGCGGTCGCGAAGCTTCTGACATCGGGTTCGCCGGTGATTGGCAGTTGAGCCAAGCGGGCGGTTACGCCCTAAGCGCCGCGAGAGCCTCGCCTGTTTTCTCCTCGACGATGTCGTGCAGACTGTTGCCGTGTGCGTCCATGGTGACGATCGCCATGAACCGGCTCACTTCCAGTTGCCACATCGCTTCCGGAATGCCGAACTGTTCCAGCCAGTGGACGTCCTTCACCTGCTTGACGGTTCGCGCGTAATACTGGGCCGCGCCGCCGATCGCGTTCAGGTAGACCGCCCCATGGTCCTTGAGCGCCGCGAGAGTCTTGGCGCCCATACCGCCTTTGCCGATCACTGCGCGGACACCGAAATGCCGAATCAGGTGATGCTGGTATGGTTCCTCGCGGCTGCTGGTGGTGGGACCGCCGGCTTTCATGACCCAGCCCTCGCCCTGCTTGAGCATCACCGGCCCGCAATGGTAAAGCACAGCGCCGTTCAGGCTCACTCCCGGCGGCAGGTCATTCTTCATCAGATGCGCATGCACGTTGTCCCGTCCCGTGTAAACCTCGCCGTCGATCAGAACAACATCGCCCACTTTGAGGGAACGCATTTGCGTTTCCGTCAAAGGCGGTGTGAGGACGATCTCACGACCGGTGAGCGGGAATCCTTCGCTCGCCGCCATCCGCTCGACAGGGCGTTGCGGGTCGCGGTACAGCCATTTTGTGATCGCTCCCAATTTCGAGTCCAGATGGACCCCCAGCCGGCGGAAGGCCCAACAATCGTAGGCTACTGACACGAAAAAGCTGGCTGGCAGGCGGTTGGCCGCCGTGATCTTGCAGCCGATCAATGACGCTTGTCCTCCGAATCCCATCGCGCCGACTCCAAGCTTGTTGGCTTCTTCCATGATCTCGGCCTCGAGCTTCGCCAACTCGGGATTTGGGTTGACGTCATCCAGGGTTCGGAACAGTTGGTACTTCGCCAGCAGGTACCCGTGCGCGCGATCACTCCCGATGCACACGCCCACCGCTCCGGGCGCGCAGCCTTGTCCTTGCGCCTGCCACACCGCGTGCAGGATGCACTTCCGCACACCTTCCAGATTCCGGCCGGCGCTGCCGAGATGTTCGAGATCGCAAGGCAGCGAGTACTGGATGTTCTTGTTCTCGCATCCGCCGCCCTTGAGCAGCAGTTTCACTTCGATCTCATTCTCTTCCCACTGCTCAAAGTGGATTACCGGGGTCTCTTCACCAAGGTTGTCGCCGCTGTTCTTCCCGGTGATCGAATCGACGGAGTTGGGGCGAAGCTTACCGCGTTTGGTAGCCTCCGCGACGGCTTCCCGGATGGTATGGTGGATCACAATCTGGTTGACGCCAATGGGTGTGCGCACCACGAACGTAGGCATACCCGTATCCTGGCAGATCGGACCCTCGTCCTGAACCGCCATGTCAATGTTCGAAGCAATCACACTCAACGCCTGCGCCGATTGTGTTCCCGGAGTTTCGCTGTCGAGCGCAACTCCCATCGCGGCCCGCACGTCCGGCGGTAAATTAGACGATGTCTGCGTTATCAGCTCTATTAAACTGCTTTTCAAGAATTCCATTCTGACTCCTGACTGACTCCTGAATTCTTCTATGGTAACTTGACCTTCACCACGACGCTCATCCCAGGCTTGATCGAGCGATCTTCACTCCGAAACTCAACCCGGTATTCACCGTCTTCGGTCAGGCGCAGCGTGCCATCCAGGCCGTCGCTTGACGTTTCGAGCACTTGGACAAGCGCGGGAAGTCCGTCACGAAGCTTCTCCTTCACCTTTGGGTCCGGCTCGATGGTTATGCGTAACTGGGTGGCGTCAAGGGCGATGAGGATGAGGTCCTTTCGAGCAACGTCCACCTCGCCACCCAGCTTGAGATCCAGTCCAATCACGGTACCCGAGACGGGAGCGTGAACCTGGCCAAGTTGCGCGTCTTCCTTTGTGGCCTCGAACTCGTTGGCCTTCCGGTCGAGCTCTTTGCGGGAAGTTTCAACGTCGCGGGCGACGGACTCGGCGCGGTCCTGCGCTCTGCGGGCCACATCGCGGGCCGTGTCGTATTCAGCGCGGGCGTTGGCCAGGTCCTTCTGAGACTTCTCGTATTTCAGCCGCGGTGTCGCGCCCTCTTTGAAAAGCAGGGTTTCGCGCTGAGCGGTCTTGTCTATGCGGTCGAACTCGGTCCGCGCCCGATCGGCATCGGCCGCCGCGCGAGAAGCTTCCAGGCGCGCCGCAATTACGGTGCTTTCGAGGTTGTTCAACCTCGTCTGCGCCTGCTCGAGTTCTTCTTGCGCCGCCATCCGTTCTGCCTCCAGACCCTCGTTGCGGATACGCGCCAGAAGCTGACCTTCCTCCACCTCGGCTCCGTTCTCGATTTGCAGACTCTCCACGGTTCCGGCTACCGGCACGCCGATGCTCACCACTGTCGCCGCTTCCACCGTTCCACTGAAACTCAGCGTCGTCCCCGCGGGTATTTCCACTTTGACCGGAGCTGGCGCCGGTTTGGGTTGAGCCGCCTGGCGCTTGAAGAAGAAGAAAACTCCGGTGCTCGCGGCAGCTATGACAATCGCTATCCCCGCGATTAGAAACCAATAGTCGCGCAGGAAGCGAGAGGACCTCGGCGGATCCTCGATGCTCCGCTCTTCGATAGCTCCTGCTCGCCGGGTCCAATGCGGCTTGCTGTCCACAATTCCGATAATACAGGAACAGCTCATGCAGCCCTCATTTGCTTCGCTTATTGCGATGTTCCTGCGAATCGGCAATCTTACCTTCGGCGGCGGGGACCCGACCATGACCGCCTTGCAGCGCGAATTGACGGAACGACGCCGGTGGCTCGACCCCGAACAGTGCGGACTTGCGTGGAGCCTGGCTCGTGTCACCCCCGGAACCAATGTTCTGGCATTCTGTGCCGCAATTGGCTGGATGCTTCGGCGTCACCCGGGTGCGATTGCTGCCGTCACCGCTGCGTGCCTGCCGGCAGCGCTGTTCAGCGTTTGGCTGATCGCCGCGTGGCAGTCATGGTCGAGTCATCCATGGGTGCGCGCGGCCTTTGGCGCGATCGCCGCGTCCGTAGTCGGCATGATGCTCGCCGGTGCGGCCCTCCTGGTGCGTCCTCAGTTTAAGCCCGGCCGCTATCTGCGATCGCTCTGCTTTCTCGTCGGCGCGCTCCTGCTGGTGGGGCTCCTTTCGGTCTCACCGTTCGTGGTTTTGCTGATCGCCGGAGCGGTCGGCTGGTTGTGGAAGGAGAACGATGAGTGAGGTTTCTCTTACTGTACGCCTTGTTGCTGAAAGCGACCCTCACCAGCTTCAGCGGACTCTCTTCACTCCCCGTCGTACGGAACGATCTGGTGGTCACCCGCCAGATGATTACCGACCGTCAGCTCAACACCGCGGTCGCCGTGGCTCGCATGACTCCCGGTCCTCTCGGACTCTACCTGGTCAACGTTGGCTACTTTGCCGCCGGCGTGCCGGGAGCGGCCGCTGGGTTTCTGGCAATGATCACTCCGGCATTCCTGATCCTGCCTTTGTTGATCTTCATCGGAAGCAGGGCCGATCATCCGTCCGCGCGCCGGGTGATTCGTGCTGTGATCCTCGGCGCTGCCGGTCTCTTGCTTTCGGCCACGCTGCCGCTGGCTCAGGATGCGTTGCGCTCCCCATTGTCGTGGGCGGTCATGCTAGCCTCGCTCGTTGTGCTCGTGCGGACCAGGATTGACACGGCCTGGGTGATCCTCGGATCCGCCTTGGTTGGGTTGATCGCGTTCGCCATTACCGGTACGTAATCCACATCGGGGACACCCAGACGATTTCGCCGTCGACCTGCTCTCCGCGGATGTAGTAATAGGACGTCTTGCCCTTGGTGGCTGAATCGTCACGCCAGGTGAGGTCGACGCTCTTCTTTTTGGGCTCAGCGGAATAGACGTTCTGATTGTCTTTAATGATATCGACGCGTTTGAAGTCAGCGGTCCCCACCAGCTTGACGCGTAAGACGGGAGGCTCACCGACATCGAATTCCTCGCCCATGAAATGTGAGCCGCAGCGGACGTCGGCGAGGATGTTATCTGTGGCGCCATATACGCGGCGCTTCTTGAAGGCGTCCATCACGGCGCTGCGTGTGGGCTCGGTCACCCACAGATTGCAGTAGGACATGTGCGTCGAGACGTGGTCGGAAGAAGCCTGGAAGCCCAGACGATACCCTTTCTGCAGCGCGTTGGAAACGAAGCCGAGGGGACGCCAGCCGCCAATCGAGTCGTTTTCGTTGTTCGAGCGCGGCGCGCCGGGCATCTCGTAGTTCTGGCGATCGCCTTGATAGATTTCGACCACCGGTTCGAGGATCGGGTCGTTGTTGCGCCAGTCGGTGCCCATGCCAGTACCCGAAGTATGCGAGGCGACAATGCCGTCGAAGTGGCGCAGATAGCGGTACAGCATCTGGGTGTCGGGCGCGGGAGCGAACGCAGCGTCCTCATCGACGATGGGCAATCGCGGCAGCGGCCGTATGCCCCGTTTTGCCATCACCGTATTGCGGTGACCCTCGGGATACCGCACGCTACGCTCATAGGAAAACATCGCGGTATATTTTCCAGGCAGGTTGTAAGCGTCGGTGAGCTTCTGTGCGATCCACCAGTAGTATTCTCGACGGCCATTGTCGTGGTCGCAGCAGCCACCCCAATCCATCGCGGCGGCATCAAGCATGTAACGGTAGGCGTCGATGATGGGGCCATCGACCATACCGCCGTCGGCGGAGAGTTCGGTGTGACGGTGAAACTCGCCGCGCACCAGCCGGTATTTCGCGCCGCGAACGTCGGCGCGATAGTTGCGCATCACCCGGATCTGCTCGCGCTCGGCGGCTACCTCCGCATCTGGGGAAGCCGGGCGATCGACACTCAAGGACTTCAGTTGCGGCGCCTCGGGTTTAGCACCCACCGTGATCTCCATAGCGTACAGATCGGTATTCAGCGTTTCGTCGGTGAATCGGCCGCCGGTAGAAACTGCCTGACGGTGATCCGTCGTGACCACCATCATCAATTGTCCGGGCGCGGGGCTCACAAGGGCGGGACGGATATCGAGAAAGCCGTCGGAGTGGGGAATCTCGATGGGCCCCTGCCACTGCTTGCCGTCAAAATACGCCACCTGCTCGAGCCAGATGGGACCAATCGGCGACCGCGTGGTTGTCCCCATGCGATAAGCCAGAAACACGTTCCCGGTCGAATCCACGGTCAGGCGGGGGAAGCTGTTCTTGGGAAGCGGGGGAGGCTGTGGCGTCGCACTGGGTGGGCGGTTTTTTGCAAGGTCGGGGTTGGGTTGAACAGGCGAGGCCGCCTGCTGCTGCGCGCGGCGCCGCCTCGGATCGGACCGCCCGCCCGGAAGCGCCTCGGTGACATCGTTGGCAGTAGTGGCCAATCCCTCCGCGTGCAGCACTCGCACCTGAAGGTTATGGCCTTGGTACAGTCCAATCCCGGTGGTTTCGTAAGCGCCGAAATCCTTGCCCCATTTCACGTCGGATGCTTCGTACGCGATCCAGATTCGATTATTCGCATCGATGGCAATGGAGGGTCGGGCTTCGAAGTTGGGAGTGGCCGCTACGGGGACGGGAGGCTGCATGCGAATCGCTCCGGCGTGCTTCATCCGGCGGACGTAGACATCGTAGTCGCCCTTGTCGTAGGTGTCCCAGGCGATGGCGATTTCACCGTTGGGTCCGCCTGCGATGGTCGGGTCCCAATCGTTGGCGGGCGAAAAAGAAACGCGCTGCTCCGAACCGAAACGATCGCCTTCGGACGTTGCGGCGAGGACTTCGAGATTGTTGTTGCGATAGGCCTGCCACGCAAGCCAGACGCGGCCTGCTGAGTCGGTGGCGGCGACGGGGTTGAGATCCTGACCCGGGTTGGATGTAAGACGCGTTTCGGAAGACCAGCGCCCGCCGGCATAGCTTTTCGCGTACAGGTCGAAGTTGGAATCGCGGTTGGCGGACCAAATCACCCACACTCGTTGCTGTCCGTCGACGGCAATCGCGGCCCGCATCGCGTCCTGGCCCGGCGGGGAAACGGCTTCGGCCGGGGTCCATGTGCGGTTGCTTTTGGAATAACGCATGACCTTGATCTGATCGCCGCCGGCTGGGCGGGCGAGGAAGTCGAATGACTTGGGTTCGGTGCGCAGTTGGAAAGGCTGCTCCTGAGACCGGTCGCCATGAGTGAAATCGACGTAGGCGAGCCAGACATCGTCGTTGGTTTGCGCCATGACTGGATGGTCTTGCTCCTCAGCGGAAGTAATGAGCTGGACCGTCGACGGAACCCGCTCGATGCGGACGCGTCCATTCAGGACGGTCTTGGCCTCACCGTAGGGTAGCTCGGAAGCTTGAAAGGAGAATCGGCCCTGGGGCGTGTCGATGGTGAACGTCGCGCCCGGGTTCTGCAGGGCCGATGTAATGATGACGCCGTTGTCCGCCAGAGGGCCAGGGCCTCCCTTCTTGCCGTCTTTCTTTCCACCTTTCTTCTGCGCGCCAGGGAGTGGGGCGCGGCGAGTGGATAGCTTCCACGAGGAGCGGAAGTCGGTGGAATCGTCGTCGGCAAAGCGCCAGCCCTGAATTGAGAGCACGGTTCCGCCTTGCACCGAGACGCTGCCGTCCCAGCGCACCGGGTCCGTGTCGTTAATGCCGAGCAGGACGCGGAACGATGCAGATTCCGGCATAGCGAGTGGCTGATTCCGGCCCGCTTGGGGAAATAGGAGGAACAGACCGGCGACCGCGGCCGAGAGAGGTATGAGCCAAAGCAATCGTTTCGGGGTCATCTGGCGAAAATCTCCTTTTCGAGATTATGTCAGAAAGGTAGGAGAGCGATCTGAACCTGTGACGTCGAGGTCCAGAGGGATCTTGGTAGCAAGATCAGCCGACACGGACAAGCTCTCCGCTGCCGAGGAGATACCGGACCAAGGGTGTGTCGTCATCGAGATCCACAAGATCAACAGGCCGTCCGATGAGGTCCGATGCTTTGCTGACCGCGGAATAATAAACCCGCGCCGGCAGACCGGATACTGCCATATCGATGTCGGAATCCGGTCGCAAGCGGCCAGTGGCCGCGGAACCGAAATGAAGACATGGGAGGCGCCCATGCTCAGCAGAAGCTTCGCTGCTGCTAGCACCTCTGTTTGACTGATGGTGGTTGCATCCGTAGCATGTGAGCCGACTCCGAGGTTCCTGTGTTAATTTCGCACCGTTTGTCAAATCGTACCGGGGACACTTCTATCGAGGCTTGACATTTGTCAAATCGTACCCTGTCAAATCGTACCCTTGCACTCCAGTGCACATAGGAATATACTCGACGGGGTCAACCTGGGGAAGCTCCTCGGGACAGGGGTTTGGATGCACTCGCCGCCGGGTCGGCGATTGAAAAGGGGGAGCAATGCTGTCGTCGTATTGCAAGCTAATCGCTTTTTTCCTGCTTGCCGGAGCTGTCGCGTCATCGCAGACCCTGAACGGAACTCTACTTGGCACGATCACCGATTCTTCCGGCGGCGCCATTTCCAACGCTCAAGTCCAAATCAAGGAGATGAATACCGGTCTCACCCGCCAGACGGCTACGGGCGACTCCGGCAACTACGTCTTCGCCAACGTGCCGCAGGGGACTTACAACGTGAGCGTGGAGTTGCAGGGATTCAAGAAGGGCGTGCGCGACGGCGTCGACGTCTTGGTCAACAGCACAGTCCGCGTGGATCTCAGTCTGCCACCCGGCAATGTCGCGGAGGTGGTGACCGTCACCGCCGAGGCTCAGGCGCTGCAAACCGACCGCTCCGACACCGGAACCAAGATTCGGGAGAAAACGCTCGCGAATCTGCCCGTCTCCACACGCGGTGGGCGCAATTTCCAGGCGCTGCTGAACTTTGTGCCCGGCGCTACGCGGGTTACCTTCGAGCACTCCGAATTTTTCAACGCGGCCAGCACGCTTCAAACGAGGGTGAACGGTCAGAGCCGATTGGCCAACAATCTCCAGTTCGAAGGTGTCGACAACAACGAGCGCACCGGTCTCCTCCAGGTTCTGATTCCGCCGATCGAAGCGCTCCAGACCGTGGACATTTCCACCTCCAACTATGAGGCCGAACTCGGCCGCGCAACGGGAGCCGTCACCAACATCGTCTTGAAGTCCGGCACCAATAACCTTCACGCGCAGGGATACTGGTTCAACCGCGTCAGCTCGCTTTCTGCGCGCCCATTTTACGATCCAGCGCGCGCCAACTTTGTCTACAACTACTTTGGCGGACAGGTCGGCGGCCCCATCATCAAGAACCGCACGTTCTTCTTCTTCGATGCCTTGCGGCAAACCGACCACCGGTACGCCAATGATCGCTACACTATTCCCATTGACACTGAGCGCGCTGGAAACCTGTCCGTGTCGCCCACGGTGATCCACGATCCGGCCACCGGCAACCCCGACGGGTCCGGCCGCATTCCCATCGCCGACAAGCAGGTCCCACTCAGCCGCATCGGCGAGATTCAACGCAAGATCCTGGCGCTGGTTCCCTCGCCGAATCAGCCGGGGCTCAATCAGAACTATTTCACGCAGATCCCTTTCGTGCGCAACACCAACCAGTTCGACGCAAAAGTGGACCACCAGTACACGGATAACAGCCGGTTCTCCGTCCGTTATAGCCGTTCGCTTCCCACCACCTACGATGGTCCCGCCTATGGCGCCGCCGGCGGGCCGCACGGCGGCGGATTCCAAGGCACCGGTACGCAGAAGACTCACAACGGCGCCGTCAACTACAATCACATCTTCTCGCCGACGTTCCTCACTGAAGTTCGCGCCGGCGTCAGCCGGTACCGCAACGACGCACGCCAGGTGGATTACGGAACCAACGCCTCGGATGCGATCGGCGTGCCGGGAGTCAATACGGGCGATCCCTTTGTGTCGGGTCTGGTTAGCATCGAGATCGACAACTTCACGAACCCGACGGTTGGATATTCGGCGTCGCTTCCCTGGGTCCGGGCGGAGACTAACATCGACTTGGTGAACACCTGGACCAAGACGCTCTCGCGGCACACCATCAAGTGGGGCGCCGATCTTCGCCGCGTGCGCGATGAGCTCCTGCAGGCGCAAACGTTCAACCCGCGCGGCGTCTATCGGTACGGCGTCAACCAGACTTCGATTCCCGGCGCCGCCACCAGCTTCGGGAATGCCATGGCGAGCTTTCTGCTCGATCAACCACGGCAGGCGGGCCGCGATCTGCCGATCACTTTTCCCACTTTCCGCGCCTGGCAGTTGTTCAGCTTCTTTCAGGATAAGTGGCAGGTGTCCCACAGGCTGACCATCGATATCGGCTTGCGTTGGGAATTCTATCCGCCGGCGGTTTCGTCCCACGAACGGGGCGGCTTCTCGAACTACGATCCGTCCAACAACACTTTGGTGGTCACAGGCTACGGCGGAAACCCGCAGAACATGGGAATGCGGACGAACTTCAAGGACTTCGCGCCACGCTTCGGCATCGCCTATCGGATGAGCGAAAAGACGGTAGTCCGCGCCGGCTACGGTCTCAGTTTCGCGCCGTTCCCGGACAATCAGTACGGCTGGAACAATTTCCCGGTCACGCAGAACAATTCCTATAACTCAACCTTCACCTACGGTCCGGCGATCCTCTCCACGGGATTGACGGCCACGCTGGCGCGAGGGTTCCCGCCGCCAACGGCCGCGGTTATTCCCGATAACGGCATCATCACAAACGCTCCGGACTTCGTCTACAACGTGATCAACAAGCAGTTTCGCGAGCCTTATGTGCAGAGCTGGAACCTTGCCGTACAGCGGTCGCTGCCTTTCAACTTCTCACTCGATGTGGCCTACGTCGCCAACCATGGCGTGGCGCAACCCGCCAATTACAACCTTAACGCCGCTAAGGTGCTAGGTCTGGATGTACAGGGTCAGCCGTTGGTTCCGAGCTTCAACCGGCGATCGAACACCAACCTGCGATACCAGGGCTTGAGCTCCAGCTACAACTCCCTGCAGGTCAAGATTGACAAGAGGTTTTCCGGCGGCATGCTGGTCAACGGGCATTACACCTGGTCGAAGGCGCTCGGACATACGCTGCGCTACTACATTAACCCGGAGCGAAACTGGGCGCCGCTTGATTTCGACCGCCGCCAGAACTTCGCCATCGCGTATGTCTACGAGCTGCCGCTCGGCAAGGGCAAGCGCTGGGTGAATAACCATCGCGTGGGCACCGCGGTGTTCGGTGGCTGGCAGATGAACGGATCGTTCGGCCTCATGACGGGCGCCGCTTTGAACTTCGGCGGCAACGCGGGTGTGCTTCGCGCGCCGGGCAACGAAAACTCTCTGAATTACTTCGGCTCGAAGATCCCGGTGCTGAAGGGGAACGGACGGGACGCGCCTTGGTTTGATCCAACGCGTTGCGCAGCCGCGATAACCACGAACTGCTTCGGTCAGCCGGGCAATGTTCAGTTCGGCAACCTCGGACCATTCCCCATCACAGGTCCCGGCTCGTGGGACATGAGCCTGTCGGTGTTCCGCGATTTCAAGATTCAGGAGAAGCTCACGTTCCAACTCCGCGGGGAGAGCTTCAATACGCCCAACACGCCGATCTGGAACAATCCCGACACCAATATCGGGAACGCGACATTCGGCTACATCACCGGCGCCGGAGGGAACCGTACCATCCAGCTCGGCCTGAAGATCATGTACTGAAGATTAGGTTTCAAGCTGGCAGGAGAATCGCGCCGATGGAGAATCGTTAGAGTTACTTCTCGGCCATTCTTTCTTAGCCGGCCCAGGTTGAGTTGACCCGCACGCCCAGACCACTCCCCTCCGCCGACACTCTCGTGAACGCAGCGGCGGTTTTCTCGTCGCGCATGTGGTCACAAGGGATCCGGACCACAGCGCTGGGAAGGTCTGCCCACCGCTACGGCTGCGGCCCGTCGCAAAAGCCTTGAACCCGGCTTCCGCCAAGCTGATCACGACGAGTGCGCATTGGGTATTCAACCCGTGCCTTCGAGCGGCTACCAGCTCAGCAGCTTCTGGACCGCTCGTGCCTGCCTTTTGCTGACAATGAACTCTTGCTGATTCTTCAACGTTAACAGCCAGCGCTGGCTGCTTAGCGGGGCCATCTTGGCCACATGATCCAGATTGACCAGCGCGTTGCGATGGACCCGCGCGAAGTTCAGGCCGCTCAGTCTTTCCTGGATCGTCTTGAGCGGTTGGGTAGCGAGGTATCGCTGCTTGCGCGTGATGATCCACACTAATTCGCCGTCGGCCTGAAAAGCAAGAACGTGGCTGGCGTCCAACAAATGAAACTCCTCACCAAGCTTGCCGATGATTTTCTGGGACCGGGAGGAAGGGGATTGACGACCAACCTCCTGAAGCCTGGCGACGCTCTCAGCGACGCCCAACGAATTCTTGCGGAGCCGCCGAACCCTCTCCAGACACTTACCGAGGCGATCCGGCCCGACCGGTTTCAGCAGGTAGTCGATCGCTCCTGCCTCGAAAGCCTGGATCGCATGCTGATCGAAGGCAGTAACGATCACGATACAGGGAAGAGCTGTGCCCTCCAGGTTGCGAACGACCTCGAAGCCATCCATTCCCGGCATCTGCAAATCCAGGAACACCAGGTCGGGAGAAAGGCCGCGGATTCGTTCGAGTGCTTGCGGCCCGTTCTCCGCCTCTCCAACTACTTGGACTTCAGGGAACTCGTCCAACTCTTCGCGAAGCACTTTCCGTGCGATTCGTTCGTCATCGACCAGGAGGGCTCTCATGCGTGGCTCCCCGTCAGCACGCGGCCGGCAGGCGCCAGAAAGCTCACTCTGCTACCCGCGGAATTGCTTTCGATCGAGACTTTAGCCTCCGGGCCATAACAAAGGCTCAGGCGGCGCGAAACGTTTTCCAGGCCTACGCCAGTTCCGTCCCCGGCCGGCGCCCGGGCTGTCTCCTCGAATCCGGGTCCTGTGTCCGATACAGTGACCCGGAGCCCTTGGTCCTCCCGCTGGACTACCAGCCGCACACACCCTCCTTTCGGTCTGGTTGCGGCGCCGTGCTTGACCGCATTTTCGACCAGAGGCTGAATGGAAAGCACCGGAATCGGCTCCCGCAGAGCGGTCTTGTCAACAGTGATCTCGGTCTTCAGCTTCTCCCCAAGGCGTAATCCTTCGATGGACAAGTAGGCCTCGACGATTCGAATCTCCTCTTCGAGCGGCACAAACGTTTTGTCCGATCGAAGGAAGTAGCGGAAGATGTCCGCCAGATTCAGGAGCATTTGGCGGGCGATGGAAGCCTCGCGTGGGATGACTCCATAGAGCGTATTCAGGGCATTGAAAAGGAAGTGCGGGTGAATCTGCGACTGGAGCGCTCGCAGCTCGGCTTGAGATACGAGCTTTTGGATTTCCGCCTCGCGAATCTCTTCCACCTTCTCCGCGACGTAAACCGCCATGCGAGCCAGCCTCCCGAGATCTTCGCTAAGGTAAGGTTGGCCGCCCCTGCGTTCTCCCAAGAGCGCATATCGCGTGTCTCCGTGAGAGAGCCGGACCGGCATGATGACGCGGACACCGCGTTCCAGGAACTCCCGGTGCTCGGGCAATTCACTCGCCGGCGTCGGAAGAATGATTTCGTCGGAACCAATTGGTTTCGACGTGAGCTCGATCATGCTGGCGTTCATGAACTCAGCGATCTGATCCATGGCGCTACGAAGGTAATCGGCTTCGCTGGAGCACTGTGATCGCAAGGCGCTGAACGCTTTTGCGGTCTCCTCGGGATCCGGCTGGCGAAAAACGATTCGACTGAGAAACCGCTGACCGAACTCTCGGGACACAGCGAACGCCGCTACAAAAAGTCCCGCGATAAGCGCCTGCACGGCGAAGCTCCGGTCTGGAAGAATCAATGCGATCCCGACGCCGAACAAACCGGCGAGAAGTCCATTCGCCAGGAATCGGATGAAAGCGTCGAGGAGGACGAAACGGAAGTCTTGCAAGAGTACTAACAATGCAAGGGGAATTCCCGCGTGGTGGATTGCGAGCTCTGCCGACCACGCTTCATAGGTGTGGCCTTCCCCAAAGTGCACGAATGACATTGCGAACAGGAAAAGCGACATCGCCGCCAGAATTCGCGAAGTCAGGGAGCGCGGATTGCCTTCGTGTGACAGGAACACCTTCAGCACGGCCATGGCTGTCAGGACTCCAAAACCGATGCTGATCACGGACAGCCCCATGCGGTGGTAGGCTACGTTGTCTCGCACCAGCTCCGCGATATGGGCCGCCACCGCAAAGGCGCTGAGACAATAGCCGCTGCGAACAAGCAAGCGGAAGCGCCCGGGCAGGCAAAGCTGCAGTAGAACCGCGGGAAGAACGCTAAGTACCGAGAATCCGAACCCGGCGATCACTCTCTCCGGAAGGCTTCCGGTGCTGCCCATCGCCAGAACCATCAAAGAAGCTAGATTCCAGAGCAGCGCTAATGCCGCGGCAGCAAGCGAGAGCCAGCTCACACGTAGATGAGTGGCGGATCGCTGCCGAAAGACAAGATAGAGAAAGATCCCGAAAATCAGCACGCCGGCTCCGTGCCCCAGCGTGTTTACAACAATCTGCTCGCTGCCATCAAGTAGTGCCGGCATAAACCCCAAACCAACCGCTTGCACAGAAGCCGTGAAGAAATGACAGCCACGAATCCACACGAATCGAGGACACGTGACTTATTCTTGTCCATCTGGGTTCATTCGTGGCTCAAACCGATTTCTCACACCTTCTGAGGGAGCGGTAAACACCTACACCTTAGCGCAAGCTTACAGCGGGATGTTTCCGTGTTTCTTCTTGGGGTTTGCGGCGACCTTGTTCTCGAGCATCCGAAGCGCGCGGATCAGCTTCGGTCTGGTATGCCGGGGCTCGATCACATCATCGATGAAACCATGCTCTGCGGCGATGAACGGCGAGGCAAATCGCTCGCGGAATTCTTCGATCTTCTCCTGGCGCACGGTCTCAGGGTCGCTGGCGGCCGAGATCTCTCGCCGGTAAACAATGTTTACCGCGCCTTCCGGCCCCATCACGGCGATCTCGGCGGTGGGGTAGGCGAAGTTGACATCGGTGCGAATGTGCTTGGATCCCATAACGCAGTACGCGCCGCCATATGCTTTGCGTGTGATGACGGTGATCTTGGGAACCGTCGCCTCGGCATAGGCGTATAGGAGCTTGGCGCCGTGGCGGATGATGCCGCCGAACTCCTGTCCCGTGCCCGGAAGGAATCCAGGTACGTCTTCGAACGTGATGATCGGGATGTTGAATGCATCGCAGAAGCGCACGAAACGGGCGCCCTTCACCGAGGAGTTAATGTCGAGGCAGCCCGCCAGATGCGCAGGTTGGTTGGCCACCATTCCAACGGCGCGTCCGTCCAGATGCGCGAATCCCACCACGATGTTCTTCGCGTAATGCTCTTGAACTTCGAAGAATTCACCGTCGTCCACTACCTTGAGGATGATGTCTTTGATGTTGTAAGGCTGATTTGACTGTTCCGGGACGATCCTGTCGAGGGAAGCGTCTTCACGATTCCACGGATCGGACGTCGGACGGGCCGGCGGATCGTCCAGATTGTTCTGCGGCACGTAGGTGAGAAGCTTGCGGATGCGGCGTAGGCAATCCTCGTCGTTGGCCGCAAGAAAATGGGCGACGCCACTTTTCGTGTTGTGAGTCGTCGCGCCACCCAGTTCTTCCTTGGTGACATCTTCATGAGTGACGGTCTTGATGACGTCGGGACCGGTGACGAACATGTAGCTGGTCTTGTCGACCATGAAGGTGAAGTCAGTGATGGCGGGCGAATAGACTGCGCCGCCGGCGCAGGGTCCTAGAATGGCCGAAACCTGTGGAATGACGCCGCTGGCGATCGTGTTGCGCAGAAAGATATCCGCGTACCCGCCGAGCGAAACTACCCCTTCCTGAATGCGGGCTCCGCCCGAATCGTTCAAGCCGATTAATGGCGCGCCGTTCTCCAAAGCGAGGTCCATGATCTTGCAGATCTTCTTTGCGTTGGTTTCCGAGAGCGAGCCGCCAAAGACGGTGAAATCCTGAGCAAACACGTAGACCAGCCGGCCGTGAACGGCGCCGTATCCGGTAACGAAGCCGTCTCCGTCGATCACCTGCTGGTCCATCCCGAAATCACGGGACCTGTGCCGGACGAGCTTGTCCATTTCCTCGAAAGTGCCCTCGTCGAGTAGCAGTTCCACCCGCTCGCGCGCTGACAGCTTCCCTTCCGCGTGCTGGCGGGCTGTTCGCTCGGGACCGCCGCCCGCCTCGGCCGCGGCGTGACGGCGGCGCACTTCCTCCCAGCGATTGGTGGCCATAAGGAATCAAGGTAGCCTATTTCGGAACAGCGTATCCTGTGCGCGCGCGCACTTCCGCTCTTGAGAATCGTCTACGCACCTCAGGCGACAACTCGACGCGGATCCTGCGCACCGCGCCTGGAGTTGCCTCTGGTGAGCGGTAGTGAAGGCTGTAGCGGGTTCGGATGCGCTCGATCATTTGCTGGAACGCCTCTCCGGTTCTTTCGGCCTTCATCACTTCGCCGCCACTTTCGCGAGCCAGCTTGAAAACATCGGAGCGGGTGAAGTCTGGATTGGCCGCTGCCGGCGCGGGCGAAGGCGGCTTAGCATCGGGGGTCACAATGGCGTTCAAGACCGCATCGGCCGAGAACAGAGCCTCGAGCACCGTTTCGTCTCGCAGTTGATAATTGAGGCCCTCGTTGTCGGTCAGGATCATAATCGCCCGCCGTCCAGGTCGGTTTCTCACATTCTCCCGGACATAATTTGCTGCGGAGATGACCGACGGGTTGATGGCCGTCCCGGATCCGACGTCCTTCTCCCGGCTAGCCTGTCCCAGAGCGGTCGCGGCGTCCTCCGCATTCTCCGTAAACTCGCGCGCAACCGTGGTGTTCCTCCCGAAGAACATCACGCCGACATGATCGCCCGGCGCGAGTGGCCTCAATGCCTTCCGTCCCACGGCTGCCATCTCCTCCAGACGTTTGCGCATGCTGCCACTGACGTCGAGCAGCAACAACAACCAGAGTGGCTCCGTGTCCCGGGCAAAGTACTCGATCGCTTGCGGCTGTCCCTCATCGAAGATTCGGAAATCGGCCCTCATCAACCCGCTTACGACGCGATTGCCGTCCACTACCTGTGCATCCACGCGCACCACGGAAACACCAGCGCGGAATACAGTCTCCTGCTCCGGCGTGGCTTGCTGTGCCTGGCCTGCTAACGCGAAGATGAGGAGAAGTCCATACTGGCGGCTCATGACAAACATTATCGTCGGTACTGCGGGTCACATCGATCATGGCAAGTCGGCGCTGGTGCGCGCACTCACCGGGATCGAGCCCGACCGGCTGAAGGAAGAGAAGCGCCGCGGCATCTCGATTGACCTCGGTTTCGCCCACCTGGAGCTGGAACCCGGCCTTCGCGCCGGTTTTGTCGACGTGCCCGGGCACGAGAGATTCGTTAAGAACATGCTTGCTGGGGCGGGGGGCATCGACCTGGTGCTGCTCGTGATCGCCGCTGACGAATCGATCAAGCCACAAACACGGGAGCACTTCGACATCTGCCGCCTTCTCGGGCTGCGGAGTGGCCTGATCGTTCTCAACAAAGCGGATCTCGTCGATAACGACATCCTCGAGCTGGTGCGGCTGGAGGCGGAGGAGTTTGTGGCCGGGTCGTTTCTGGAAGGCGCGCCGATGATCGCGGTGAGCTCGAAAACGGGGCAAGGTCTGGATCAGTTGAAGACCGCACTAGCCATTGCAGCCAAGCAGGTCTCGACCAAGAACCCGGCCGGCCACCTGCGTCTTCCGGTGGATCGCTCGTTTGTGATGAAGGGCTTCGGCACGATAGTGACCGGGACGCTCATATCAGGTACGGTGTCTCTCGATCAGGAAGTGGGAGTGCAGCCCGGCGGACAGAGGCTGCGCGTTCGCGGCGTGCAGGTGCACGGCGAGACCGCCTCGAAAGCGTCGGCGGGACAAAGAACGGCTCTGAATCTGGCGGGAACCGAGGCCACGGATCTGGGTCGCGGAATGACCTTGGTGGAACCGGGTGTGCTGCAGTCGACTCAAGTAGTCGATTGCGAGTTCGACTTGCTCACTTCCGCCAAAACGCTCAAGAATCGCGCTCCGGTTCACTTCCATGCCTGGACTGCGGAGACGGAAGCTGAAATTCGGGTATTCGGCGCCGAGTCCATTGCACCTGGGTCCCGTGTCCTGGCGCGATTCCTGTTGCACACCCCTGTGCAATTGCTGCCGGGCGACCGATTCATCGTGCGCATGTTCTCCCCCGTGATCACAATCGGCGGAGGAAGGATCGTGGATATCGATCCACCGGCGCGTCGCAAGCGGGCGCAAACAACGGAACGCTTACGGCTTCTGGCCAATGCTTCGGATCAGGACCGTGTGGCGCTGCTGGTCCGGGAATCCACCACCGGTTCTTCGGTTTCCGCGCTGGTAGCGCGCACAGGCCTTTCGGCGCGGGCAGTCGAGGCTGCGGCCCGCGCCGCGAAGCTGATCGTGCTCGCAGACCCGCAGCCGTGGCTGCTCGATCCAACTTGGATCGCGCGGCAGGCCTCGGCTTTGCAGGCGATGTTGGAGACGTTCCATCGGCAGAATCCATTGCTGCCTGGGATCTCCCGGGAAGAGGCGCGCAGCCGCCTGTTCGCGGATGTGCCACCGTTTGTGCTCGAGACGGTTCTGCGCCAAGCACGTACCATCGTGGCGGAAGGAGAGATCCTGCGCTTGGCAAGCCATCAGCTTCACTTAAAGCAGGACGAAGAGCAGGCGCTCGCGAAGATCGAGGTTGCATTTGAGAAGGGCGGATTGGCCGTGCCCGCCTTGCAGGAAGTGCTGGCGGCGAGCGGAGTCGAGGTTGCGCGCGCGCGATCGCTTCTTCAGATCCTGTTCCGGCAGAAGCGGCTGATCCGTGTGAGCGACGATCTGGTCTATCATCCCACCGCGATTTCGGCCTTAAAGGAGTTGCTCGCCGCGCATAAGGGCGAGCGATTTGCCGTGCCAGTATTCAAAGACTGGACCAGTGTTAGCCGCAAGTACGCTATCCCGCTGCTCGAGTTTCTGGATCGCGAGCGGGTGACGCGCCGGGATGGCGATGAACGCGTGGTGCTGTAGTCTCAGGCCTGGAAATTGCAGTACAAATCACCGCAGGCCGTCGAGCTGGCGTCGAGCCTCTTCGTGTTCCGGGCTATACTCGACCGCGCGCTGGAAGGCCGCGCTGGCCGCGCGCGTGTCGCCCTGGTCGCGCAGGATCAGTCCCTTTTCGCACGCGGCATCGGCCAGCAAGCGTTGAAAGTACTCTGACGTGAGCTGCGGAGCAGCCTCCACCTTGTTCAACTCGCTGATGGCCTCAGCGTAGCGGCGCTGAAGGCGGAGTGCTTGCGCCAGGCGAAGATGGGCTTCCGCGCGAGGGCCGAGGCCGATTGCCTTCCGGAAGGCGCTCTCAGCGTCCTTGAACCGGCGCCCGTGAAGGTGAATCCCACCGAGCAGCAAGTGCATTTCTGGCGTAACGAACGGGGGCGCCATGGCGCGATCGAGATCCGCCACCGCCAGTGCTTCGTTCTTCCGATCCCAATGCGCCAAGGCGCGGAAGTAGAGAACTGGGATCGCATTGGGATCGGTGGCCAGAGCGCGCGTGGTGAGGTCAATCGCTTCATCGGGCTTGCCCTGCCGCCGCCGGACCTCGCCGAGCAAAGCGATGAGATAGGACGCGCCAGGGCTCGATTCGAGCGCGCGGCGGAGTTCGCGTTCAGCACGGCCCAGGCGACCGAGATCGAGATCGATCTTGGCGATGTAGAAACTGGCCAAGACTTGCGCGGGATCGAGTTCCCGGGCCTGCTGGAACTCGGCTTTCGCCTCCGCCAAGAGGGCGGCGTCGCCTTTGGCCAGATAAGCCTCGCCGAGAAGCAGATGAGCCGGCGCCGACAGCGGATTGAGCGCGACGGCCCGGGTCAGTTCGCGAATCGCGGGATCGGGCTGGTGCTGGCGGAGATGGGCCGCGCCTTGCTGGAGGTGCTTGTCAGCGCCGGTTTGCTGCGCCGCCACCAGAACGCACGAGCCAAAAATGGTGAGGAGCCTCATTGAAACCTCCTCCTCAACCACCTACTTCAATTCATCACTTTGCGGCGTGGCTGGCTCGGCGCCCCAGTTCTGACGGATTACACCGGATTGGTCTGTATAGAACGTGCGTCGCCCGGTAGAGGGAAATGTTACCGGAACAGCCGTAGCCGCATAACCGGCTGGAGTAATCTGCACCTGATAACGGAAGCCGTTCTTTACACCTTTCGACATCTCCCCGGTAATGAGGTCAGCGCTCGTGGGACTAGCTTGCCCTGAAGTGGGAGGTCCCAGTTCCGTCAGAGACGCAGCGAAGCGCCCAAAGTTGGACATGTATTGCATCTGGGCGGTGTTCAGATTATGCAACTCCCGCATGGCGGCCATTTCCTTGGCATTTACCATGGCGGTATTGATGCGAGGAACAGCGATCGCCCCGATGATCATGAGGATAGCGACAACGATGAGCAACTCCATCAAGGAGAACCCGCGACGGCGATTGGATCGATTCATAACAGACTCCACCGAATATTATGACGCGCCGGAAGCCTCCGGCGTTGATCCCAAGCGGTAAAGATCCGTGTTGCCACCCGAGATAATCACGCCAGTCCGTCCCAGGGGTGGCAGCTTTCCGTGCAGCAGCGCGGCTGCCGGCGTCGCGCCAGAGGGCTCGACCAGGATCTTCATCCGCGTGAGGAAGAAATCCATCGTGGCGCGAATCTCGTCGTCGTCAACGAGGACGATATCCTCCACCAGCTTCTGAACGATCGGGAACGTGATCTTGCCCGGCATTTGGGAACGCAATCCATCGGCAATCGTTGCAGGCGGTGGAATCCCTGTCCGTTCCCCTTTCCGGAAGGAAAGGTAGGTGTCGTTGCCGTCGGCGGGCTCGACTCCGAAAACGCGGATCCCGGCCCTCGTGGATGTAGCGGCGATCGCCGAACCGGAGATCAGCCCCCCGCCGCCGATACAGAGTACAACAGCATCTAGATCCGGGACTTCTTCCAACAACTCGAGAGTGGCGGTTCCCTGGCCTGCGATGACGTGCGGATGGTCGAAGGGAGGAATAATCACGGCGCCTGTTTCTTTCGCGATCCCCTCGCCGATGGCGATGCGGTCCTCCCGTATGCGGTCATAAAGAACCACCTTGGCGCCGTAACACCTGGTCGCCTCAACCTTGGAAGGGGGTGCATCGCTCGGCATCACGATGGTTGCCGGAATCCCACAATAACTAGACGCGATTGCCGTAGCCTGCGCGTGGTTGCCTGAAGAAAAAGTCACCACTCCGCGCAACCGCTCGGCCGGCGGAAGGGAAAAGATCGCATTCGAGGCGCCACGGATCTTGAAGGCCCCCCCGCGCTGGAAGTTTTCGCACTTAAAGAAGGCTTCGGATCCCGTCATCCGATTGAAGGTGCGGGAGGTTAGGACCGGGGTGCGGTGCGCGATGGCCGCGATGCGCGCCGCGGCAGAGCGGATGTCGTCGAGCGTAATAGTATGTTGGTACATGATTTAAGTGGCGCACGCTCTAGTGTGCAGCGGCGACCTTCTGTTCGCCGTTCGACAACGCAACTTGGGCGCGGGGTTCGTGTTTCATTTTAAGATAGAACCTTCGGCTGAATGAATACCCGCCTGCTGGCCCCCTTTTCCCTCTTCCTGGCGACTGGTTTCAGCCAGACTCCGGATGTCGGGTCCGGACCTGTCAGTGAATCGGTCCGCCAGCAGTTTGTGCGCTCCTATTTCCGGAACGGATTTCATCTCCTTGTATCACTCCCTCCATCAGGGGATGTAAGAAGGTTTGGATCCACCGGACTTGTCCAGGACTTTCCCCCCGCTTCCACCACTGTGACCGGACGATACGCGCTCGTCAAGGCCACTACTTCCGACGTCGTCCAGGAAGGTGTCGAGTCGGTCTTCCAGGTTTATCCGAATATGTACAGCTATTATTCGGGCGTTGGAGCGAATACGGCGGGCTATCCGACTACCGATACTCAGCCGTGTCCCGCCGTCTCCGGCAGGAACTGCACTTATCAGTTGTTCGATAAGAATTTCGCCCTCTTTGTTTATGACCAGGCCACTCTCAACGGTTCAAATTTCACGACAAAAGGAGTCTTCTACACCCGCTGGAGGGCGCTTGGCGGCATCGGTACGCTCGGCTCGGCAGTCAATGCGGAAGAAACGATAACGTCGGGCGCTTCAACGGGGGTCACCGCCACGGTTCAGCAGTTTTCGGCGGGCGCTGTGTACCAAATCACCTCCGGTTCTCTAACGGACCGGGTGCTGGCCGTGAAGCAGCCTGTCTACGGCATCTACGCTGCCAACAACGCGCACTTGGGTTTCTTGGGACTCCCCACCGGAGAGGAACAACTGCTCATCAACGACCGGCGGCGGCAGGTCTTTGAAGGCGGTGCGATCGAGTATGATCCCGGTCAGGCGCCCGTCCTGCGACTGCCAGTGTCGTCCGTGATCGTGACCGCAGCGGGTGGCGCCGAGCGGCTGAATCTGGGCGACACATTCACCTTGCAGGCCGGGGCCTTCGCCGCCAACGGAGCTGCCCTCGAAGGACGTACTATTACCTGGTCGTCTTCAAATATCCGGGTCCTCACCGTGGATCCGTCGGGATCCGTGGTAACCGTGCGGGCGGTGGGCGGAGGATCGGCCACCATCACCGCCATCAGTGAGGGCAAAAGCAGCCGGGCACTAACCTATTTCGTTACCGCACCGTGCTGCCAGATTGGAGAAGGCGCTCCCACCGCCGCGATCCAGCAGTCTTTCATCGATGCCGTGACGCGCAATCGCCTGAGTGTGAAACTACCCTCCGCGAGTCCTGTCCGACGTTTGGGAATTGGGTATGTGCAGGAGTTCGCCCCCGCCGATGCCACTTCCACAGCGCGGTACCTTGTGGCTAAGCCCGATGCTTCTTCTAACGCGTTTCTGATTACCGGATCGATATTGGCGCGATATCTCGAGTTGGGCGGACCGGCTGGTTTGCTGGGGTATCCTTCAATGGAGGTAACCGCGGGTGGGCGGCAGATGTTTCAAGGCGGGGCCCTCGCGGGAAGCGCGGCATACCTGGTCACCAATCCGATACTGAACCGATGGAGTACGGCGCGCTTTGAGCTGGGACCCGCAGGGGTGCCGAACGCGGCCCCAGAAAACGTCCTGAGTTTCACAGCGACCCTTGGCGTGGCGCAAAGCTTCACCGGCGGGGCATTTATTGCGCATTTGAGCGGAACGATGGTCAATCGCGCTTTCTTCGTTAGCGGCCTGATCCTGGCGCGCTACTCTCTCGGAACCCTCGGTCTGCCTCTCGGCGAGGAAACAATAGTGAACGGCCGGCGCCGTCAGGACTTTGAGGGCGGCGCCATCGAATACACCCCAGGCGACGCCGAGGCCAAAATCGAGGAACGGGAACGGCGTCCCCAGATTTCGGCCAATCCTCAGACGGTGGCGGCGGGCAGCCGCATCCGGATCGCCGCGGGTGGGTTTGCCAGCGGAGCGACATTGCGGATCCGCGTCGGCGATCAGCCCGAGTTTACTATCAAGACGCAGAGTGGTGCCTATGCATGGGAAGTCTATGTTCCCCCAACCGCGCCTTCGGGGTTGGTGAATCTCCGCGCCGCTGACGTGAATTCGAGCTCGTTAGCGGTCGGCAGCTACGTCGTGCAATCGTCAGCGGAAACATTGGCCCGCGTCACAAAGATTCGCGGTGATCTGCAAACGGGATTGCCGGGGGCGCGGCTCCCATTATCCTTGCGCATCGCAGTCAAGGACGAGAATGGGAATCCGCTGGCGGGAGTCGCCGTAAGCTTCGAGCCCTCGCCCGGCGCCGCCGTCGAAGAAGCCTCGTCCGTCACCGATGAGAAAGGCGAAGCGGAGGCATTCCTGCGCATGCCAGCCGCGGAATTACCGGGGCTCGCGCGTGCCGAAGCCGGACGCCAGGTGGTGACTTTCAGCGCGCGTTCGCAAGCCGGCAGCCTCCCGAACTATCCGCGGTTTTCTCAGGCCGGACAAACCGGAGACACCAAGCTCGGTAACGAATCCACCACCATCGCGCAAAAAGGAGCGCTGCTCGTGACGGCGGCTTCAATGGTGCGGCACATCCAGAATAGGGGTGAGTTTGCGTCCCCGAATGGTCTTGCCGATCCGCTGATTCTCAACGGCTATTTGAAAGACCTATGCGTGTTCGATGGGCAAGGCGAACGAGTCTGCGACGGATTCTGGAGCCCGCCCCAAGCCGAGCGCAATGTCAACCTCTGGCGCTTGGCCAATTTCACCGGCGGGAATCTCGATGTTGCGGCCGTCGAAACCAAGCACGATCGCATCCGCGACCTGCTCGCGCAGGGCTCGCCCGTTCTGCTCGCGCTCGCGTTGAGCTCCGGCGAAACTTCGGTAGGAGCACACTTCATCGTAGCCATCGGTGTGAATTCGAACGGCACGATTCTCATTCACGATCCGAACCCGGCGTTTGGCCGGACTTTTCTCGACGAATATCTGAATGGCTTCACAGCCGGCGGACGCTCCTATCGCGGGCGTCTAAGCGCGGTGCTCTATTTTGCGCCTCGATCTGCTTCACCCCTTGGGTTTGTCGTTATGACCTCGGCCGCTGTCCCAAAGGTGAGTTCGCCGGGCAGCACGTGCGGTTTCACCGTAGGTTGGCCGGATGTGCAGTTTGCCTATTGTGACGGACTCGCTTCGGGTTATCAATTGGATTTGGCTGGTGCCGGCCAGCAGACATTCCTGCTCAGCGACGTGGGCGCCACCGCCGGCCGCTTTCAGTCATCCCCGAATCTACCAGCGGCATTCCAGGTAATTCGTCCAAATCAGAATTGGACTCCGGCTTTGCTTCAGTTGAGTTTCACTTCCGAATCGATTGTGAACGCCGCGAGCATGGCGCCGGCTCTCTCTCCCGGAGCCTTGGCAATCGCGATGGGTTCCGGCATGTTCATCGAAGGCCGGGAAACGATGGTCGAAGTCGATGGAATCCCGGCGCGAATCAGAGCTGCGGCGCCGTTCCAGGTGAGCTTCGAAATCCCGGATATGTTGGGACCGGGCGCGCATATGGTGCGGATCACCTCGCCTTACGGGTCCGAGGAGCGAGCAATCGAATTGCGCGTGGTTTCTCCAGCGATCTTCGTGGAGACGGGTGGACGAGGCGTCATCTCGAATCAGGATAATAGCCAGAATGGACCGACTAATCCGGCTTTGCGCGGCCAAGACATCGTTGTCTACGCCACGGGGCTCGGCACTCTTACCGAACCCGTAACTGCGTTGCTCGAAGCCAATCCGTTGGCCACGATCGGCGTTGGCTCAGTCTCCGAGCATCCAGGCGTCTATTACGTAACCCTTCGACTCACAGGCAACATCGCGCCCGGCCTAGGCCAACGATTGGTCTTGGAACAAGGCGGCGTCGTATCCAATTCGGTACTGGTCAGCGTTCAGTAGCGGACAGGTGGAGCGGGCTGCCCACTCATACAGAAGCTGCAGTAGTACAAATGTATAAACCCCAGTGCCGGACTATGCCGGTCGGCAAGCCAGAGGGTTACCCCACGCGATCCTAAGTATCCACCCGCTTCCGCTCGGCGTTCCATCGCATTCGGCGACCTTGCTGGAGCGATAGATTTGCCATCTGGACGACTAACGCCGCGGGAAAGCCCTTCTCGATAGGCGCCGTGGGGACCCTGCGAGTCCGGACACATTCCAGGAAGTTCTGGACGTGGAGATCCGTGGCGAAACCGAAGCCTTTGGCTGACGCTTTCTGAATGGACGGGGTATCTTCCCCGCCTAGCGGGAACACTTTCAATTCTTCGCGGCCGATATCCATGCGGGCCTTGTCGCCATCGAGGTGATTCATCTGATCATTGCGCGTCTTGTATCGCATGGCTGCGTAGTTGACCGTGAATACAGCGATGAAATCTTCGGGATACTCGGCGGTCACGACAACGGATTCCGGGGTATCGACCCCGTCCTTGTGCGGCCTGCCCGCGGCGGCGGTGACCGCCCGCGGGTATCCTGCGCTCATGAGTAGATGAATTCCGTCGTATACATGAGCGCCTTGGTCGGCAACGATGCCACCGGCGTAGTCCCTGAAGAATCGCCAGTTGCGAAAGCGGTTAGGATCCATAGGCCTGTGTGTCGCGGGGCCTTGCCACTGCTCCCAGTCAAGCGGTCCCTCGAGTTTCGAAGGACGGGACGCGCCGAGATAGTTGTTCAGCCACCACGATCGCACCATGCGGACCGAGCCGAGCGTCCCCTTGGCGACGAGCTCTTGACCTTCGAGATACAAGTCGTAGCTGCGCCGCTGCATGCCCACCTGCACGATCTGTTTGGATCGCTTTTCAGCTTCAACAAGCTCGACACCCTGGTCGGGAGTCTGGCAGAGGGGTTTCTCAACGTAAATGTCCTTGCCGGCGGCGAGCGCGTCGAGCACCATGCGATGATGCCAGTGTTCGGGGGTGGCGATCAACACAGCCTGGATGTTCTTGTCGGCCAGCAGTTCCTTGTAGTTACGGTAGGCCCGCGCCGTAGAGCCGGCCTTGCGGGCCACCGAAAGGGCGTTTTCGAGGTTCGGCTCATAGACGTCGCAGATCGCCGTTACTTTCAATGCGGGATCTTTCTGGAAGACCGTCATCACGAATGTGCCGCGACCTCCGCTGCCGATTACACCAAGGCCGATTTGATCGGAGGGAGCCGCTCCGCCATAGGAAGCCGCTGTACCAGCCAGAAAGAAAGTTCGACGGCGCATGGTTATAGTCTTTATCATGTGTGATGAGTGCAGCGCTACGACATCACACAATCCTACGACTGGAACTACGACCACGCGCCTGACGAAGCACCGTCGCTGGCGACGCCGTCCTGCTCGGGATCGTGGAGCTTTTGCGGAATTCCGATCAATTCCCCACTTGGGATTCCTGCTGGACCGTTGTTGAATAGCCGGTGGATCCTATACTACGCGGGTCTCGGGTTTGACGTGCTCACCTACAAGACAGTTCGCACCCGGCATCGAGCTTCTTTCGAGCCCCCCAACCTCCTGCCGGTCACGGCAAACGCCCTCGAACACGAGGGATCGGAGATCGATGCGGGCTCAGGCGATGGAGGCGTGCACAGTTGGGCGATTTCATTCGGCATGCCGTCCAAAGACCCCGCGGTGTGGCAGGAGGATGTGGCCCGAGCCAGAAAGGGAATGCAGCAGGGCCAGGTGCTGGTGGTTTCGGTGGTCGCCTCGCCGGAACGGGACTGGTCGATGGAACAGGTGGCAGCAGACTTCGCGCAATGCGCACGATGGGCGGCCGATGCGGGCGCACACGCTGTGGAAGCCAATTTCAGTTGTCCGAACGTATGCAGCAAGGAAGCGGATCTTTATCTGGATGCGGAGGCTTCTCGCCTGATCGCGTTTTCGATGCGGGCGGCGGTACCGGAATTGCCGCTGATCCTCAAGATCGGACTGTTTCAACGGCGCTATCAGGCGGAGGCGCTGGTTCGCGCAGTGTCGCCTTTCGTCAACGCACTCAGCACGACGAATTCGATCTCAGCCAAGGTGCGCGGGCAGTTCAGTGGTTTGCGACGCGGAATCGGAGGGGCGTGTATCACGGGGCGGTGTATGGAAGAGCTGCAAATGCTGCGGGAGATTGTCGAAGACACGGCATCGCCCCTCGAGTTGATCGGCGTAGGCGGCGTGATGAAGGCCGGGGATGTGCAAGATCGTTTGGCCGCTGGAGCACATCATGTCCAGTTGGCGACGGCCGCCATGCTCGATCCTGAGATTGCGATACGCATTCGGACGGATCTCACGTTATGAAACTATTGCTGATTTTGTGGGCGGCGCTTGTCTGGGCCCAGCATGTATTTCCCGGCAAAGAATGGGACCGCGTTGCGGAACCGGAATCGTCCGGATTCGCCAAGTCGCGTCTGGAGGCACTGCGCAGTTACGCTGCGACGCTCGACACAACGGGCCTCATGGTCGTGAAGAGTGGAAGGGTGGTCTTCGAGTATGGCGATCTACAGCGGCTGAGCTATCTAGCCTCAGCGCGCAAGAGTGTGCTGGCGATGCTTTATGGAAAGTATGTAGCCAGCGGACAAATCGCTCTGAGCAAGACGCTGCGCGAACTGGACTTCAACGACGCACCGGAGCTTCTCCCGGCCGAGCGCGAGGCCACGATCGAGCATTTAATCACGGCCAGATCCGGGGTGTATCACGCGGCCTCGAATCCAGGAGACGCGACGGAGTTCGCTCCGGCCCGCGGATCGCAGAAGCCCGGATCCTATTTCCTTTACAACAACTGGGACTTCAATGCTGGGGGCGCGGTCTTCGAGAGACTCACGGGCAAAGATATCTACGATGCACTCGATCAGGACCTGGCTCGACCGATCGGGATGCAGGACTTCGACCGGTTCCGGCAGCGGAAGAGCGGTGACCCACAGCGGTCCGTGCATATGGCCTATCACATGTGGCTCTCGACTCGCGATATGGCACGCTTCGGTCACTTGATGCTGCGGGAGGGAATTTGGGACGGCAAGCAAGTGGTCCCGAAGGGATGGACGAAGCGCATCACAGGGCTCGTCACTCCGCTCGCTTCGCTGAATCCCATTCAGCAGCGCGAGGAGTCGTACGCGACGGGAACGCTGTGGGGATACGGATTCATGTGGTGGGTGTGGGATGCACCGGCGAACCGCGGCCCCTTCAGTGGAGCCTACACGGCGAGAGGAGCTTTCGGCCAGTACATCACGGTTCTTCCAGCGCTCGATCTGGTGGTGTCGCACAAGACGGATCCGCAGCAGGAGCGTACGCCCGGGGCGATCGGTTTCAGCCAGAGACGTCCACGGAACGTCTCACTTTCCGAGTATCACACGGTCCTGACGTTGATTCTGACCGCGCACTGTGGAGCGAGGTGCAGGTAGGTATGGCGACCGAATTCCAGTTTGTGCTGCCTGTTTTGGTCTGCGCCGCAGTCTTGAACAGCCAACCAGCACCAAGCCAACCGCGGCTAAAGTCCACGTTTCTGGTTCCGGTGGCTCCGTGACACTGGCCGGCTCAAACCACATGACAAGTTTCGCGTAGGTCCATGTATTCTCCATACTCGCGTATCCGGAAGACTTCGCTACCAAGCCGAAATCAGGGATGTCGAACATCGGAGTTACGTCGAGGCCCGACGTTACAAGCTTCTTGCCCGTGCGAGTGAGAAACTCCCATTGATCGTCGATCGGTCCGTCACTCGACCACGCCCAACCTTCCTTAAACTGCTCCCTGACGATTGAGCCGCTATCGTTGATGAGTCCCAAGACCTCGACTCCGCTCTCGGCGTAGCCGCCTACCCCCTTGTACGTACCTTCCACGGTCATGGACCAATGCAACCGAGCCCAATTCAGGCCAGTGCCATCATAATCCGTGAAGACCCCGCCCATGGGCGTAATACCAGTCGCGGGCGGTCTTACTATCGGACGCACAAAGACCGTATCGGTGTGGACTCCTACTTCCGCGAGGTCGTCATCAGTGTACGTGTCTGCCTCCACACTCAGTTTGCCGTTCATCTTGAGTTCCGTCTGGTTGGGTGTTACTTTTCGATCGAATGCGGGCGTACCCGACACTTCTCCCTCACCAGTAAACGGACTGAGCTTCGGCGTAAGACGGAAGCTTGCGTCGATGCCTACGAAAATGAGGCCTCCTTGCACGCCCCAGGGTGCGGTGAGCAACGTGCCCGCGCCGAGCGCGAGGGACCGAATCAAATTGGATTGTTTCTTCATACGACCTTCTGCCCGATACGCGAAAAATTGTACGAGCCCGGATTACGAACTTTGCTTGTAGCGGCAGGCTCCTCCTGGTGCATCTTTGTGAATGGCGGCTTGGATATCGAGAGGAAACGGTCGGACTAGGTTGGAGTGTTAGCCTGAGCAGGATGGCTACCGAAATCTCTCACGGATGGAAGCCGATCGAAGATCTTCCGCCAGCGTAAATCCTGATTTCGATAACGAATGGCGGGGCTTGGTCGAATACTGGAAGGACCAACAGCAGGACGCCCACTCTTTGATTCGCCGGTGGTGAGTAGATCTCCTGTAATGAAATTCTGTCCGAACGGGTCTTAGGCAATGTGTGGCGAACCCTGGCCGCCCTATGGATCGGTGTACAGTTGCTTTGGTTCGCACATGCGGGTCTGGGCGCGGGATTCACCAATGATGACTTGATGAACCTGCACAGAAGTGTGCAGACGCCTGTATCGCGGACCGTCACCGACCTTGTCCTCGTCTTCCAACCTTCTCCAACGTTTCGGCCCCTTGGCACATTGTTCTACCGAGTCCAGTGGGAGATGTTCGGATTCTCTTCCGGACCGTACAGGGTAGCTTGCTACCTGCTGCTGGGAGTGAATGTCTGGGTGTTGTACGGGTTCGTCCACGAGCTGACAGGCTCGCGGGAAATCGCTCTGCTGGCATCGCTGCTGCACGGCTTCCACGGTTACTTCCGGAGTCTCTACACGAACACCGGCTATTGCTATGACCTCCTGTGTTTCCTCTTCTATTTCCTGTCATTCACCCAATACCTGCGAGCACGGTGGATATCGATGTTTGTGTGCTACCTGCTGGCGCTGAACTCCAAGGAAATGGCTGTCACCCTGCCCGTGTTGATCCTCTTGTGGGAACTACGTCGCCGGCCCACCGACTGGCTCTGGCTGTGGCCCGTCGGTGCAATGACACTGTTGACGGCGGCCTTCATCTCGGGCAGGATCCGCGCCGCGACTGGCATAATTCAAATGCGCCACTACCAGCCGGAACTCTCAATCAACACGTATGGCGCGCATGGATATCACTTTCTACAGAACGCCTTCTATAGTTGGAGCGTGCTGACACCTGCCGTTGCGGTTGCCGTCGTCCTCGGGCTGTGTATTTTCGGGTGGTGGAAGCGTGAGCAAGGAATACTGATCGGCCCCGGACTGATGTTGATCGGCGTTCTCCCGGTCGTTTTCATCCCGCAGCGCAGCTTTGATGCAGTCTATCTTCCTGCTGCCGGTCTCGCCTTCGCGTTGGGCGGTGTACTCCACTGGATGGGAGACAAGCTTCGATTTCCGGCGCCGGTCACTTTTGCGGCGCTCGCCGTCTTCATGGTTCGGTTACATGAGATGCACAGCCACGTGGGCCATCCGTTGTACTACGCCGAGGGCCGCAGAAACGTGGCGGCCTGTCAGGAACTGCTTCCGTGGAAGCGGCGATTGGAACAACCAGGACGAGTTTTGTTCACGGGCGACCCGTTCCCCACCGACCGTTGGCGCAGCCTCTTCCTTGTGCATCTGTGTTATGGCCGCATGGACATCGAGGTGAAACGGGCGGATGCGGAAGAGCCGGGACTGCCGGAGCGAGGGCGGTTCGTAATGCGGTTCGAGGGCGCCCACATCTTGGAGGCCCGGCCAGGGTCAGACTAGCATCCGCCGCCAGTGATAGGATACAAATACGTCGTCCCGGGGAAGATGGAGTTGTGTGTTCGCGCGTATTCGAGTCCTCATCCTTACCCTGACTTGCGTGTCTTCGCTTCTCGCCCAACCCGCGAGCGATCCCGAGTTTTTCGAGAAGCGCATCCGGCCGGTGCTCGCTACCAAGTGCTATGCGTGCCATAGCGTTAAGACCGTCGCCACGGCGGGTCTCGCGCTCGACACGCGCGAAGGCTTGCGGAAGGGAGGCAGTCGCGGTACGGCGCTCATCCCCGGCGATCCCTCCGGCAGCCTGCTGATCCGTGCCATTTCCTACGACGATCCGGCGCTCAAGATGCCGCCCACCGGCAAGCTCTCCGAACGCGAGCTTGCGGACCTCGCGGCCTGGATCGAAGCCGGCGCGGCCGATCCTCGCACGGATACTCCCGCTGTTGTAGCTGAGACGATCGACATCGAGGCGGGCAAGCAATGGTGGGCGTTCCAGCCGCTCAACAGGGCCGCGCCCCCAAGGGTTCGAAACGCAGCATGGCCGCGGTCGCCGATCGACCGGTACATTTTGGGTCCGCTGGAAGCAAAGTCGCTCACGCCGGCCATCGAAGCATCCCGCCGCGAGTGGCTCCGGCGCGTTTCGTTCGACCTCATCGGACTTCCGCCCACGCGCGAGGAGATCGCTGTGTTTCTCGCGGATCGCTCGGCGCGGGCCCACAAGAATGTCGTCGAGCGGCTGCTCGCCTCGCCGCATTACGGCGAGCGATGGGCGCGGCACTGGCTCGATCTGGTCCGCTTCGGCGAAACCAAGGGTCACGAATTCGACCCCGAGATCCCTGAAGCTTGGCGTTATCGCGACTACGTGATTCGCGCCTTCAACGCCGACCTTGGTTACGACACTTTTGTCCGCGAGCATCTGGCCGGCGACTTGCTCGAGAATAAGCGGCTGACCCCGGACGGAGCGCTTTACGATACTCCGCTAGCGACCGGGTTCTTCGGTCTGGGCGAAGAACGCAACGCCGCGGACGATGTCGGGGAAGTCCGGGCCGACAAAATCGCCAACCAGATCGATGTTTTCGGGAAGGCATTCTTTGGTTTGACCATCGCTTGCGCGCGTTGCCACGACCACAAGTTCGACCCCATCCCAACCCGCGACTACTACGCACTCGCCGGAGTATTCGGAACCACCCAAGTGGTCCAGGGTGCGATTGACTCCCCGGCCCGCACGGCCGAAATGGAAGCGCTCCACCGCCATCTGGTCGAGACGAATACAGCTATCGACGTGCGGCTGAAAGATGTGATTCCCATAATTCTTGCGGACTGGAAATCTTACGCCAAGCGGGCGGCAGAGTGTGTTTCGGCCAAGGCGACGGAATGCGTTGCCGATGGATTGGACGGATCCCGCCTGAAGGCTTGGTTCACTTCGCTCGAGCGCGCTGCCACGGAGCCGGAGAACGTTCTGCATCCGATTGCGGCGCTCGCCAAGCCTGAAGAGAACTTCCTAACCCGCGCCAAGGCGCTTCGTGAAACGCTCGCCAACCCGCCCTTGCGGGAAGGAGATGTCGTCTTCGAAGACTTCGATAAGCCCACATACGAAGGCTGGACTGCTGCTGGAACTGCGTTCGCCGGCGGCCCCGCACGGAGCATTCCTCCCAACCAGGCGCTGAACGGCTACTCAGGCACTGGCTTCGCCAACTCCTTCCGCGGCGGCTCCGGAAAGCTGACAGGCGTTCTCACTTCGCGCGGCTTCCGGCTCAACAAGCCCTACATCCACATCCGAATGGGCGGTCTGAAGGAAGAAGCTGGGCGGCGGGAGGTCGGCAGGATCGGGATTAGTCTGATCGCCGAGGGTAGGCCCGAAAACTTTGCATTGGATGGAGAAAGCGCGTTTTACTGGAGAACCATTCGACCGCGCAGACAATTCGGTGAGTGGGTTGCGTTCGAGATTCGCGATCGCGGCTCCGCCGGGTATGTGGCGGTGGATAGCATCGTGCTAAGCGAGCACAAAGATCCGCCAATGGCGGCTCCGGCCGATCCGCACATATTGGCGCTGATCGAAGGCTCCTCCTCGTACCAGCACCTCCTGGACGGCTATGTCGAAATCCTCCGTTCGCGCGCCGCGAACGACCCACGATGGACCGTGGCGGTGGCGCCCGGACGGCCGCTCGAATCGATTGACGCGAAAAGCGAGGAACTGGCCCGGTTGCGACGGCAGCGCACGGAGCAGGAATCTCATTTAATGGAATCCGCGCTCGGATGGACGGGGAACGAGGATACACCGCGGGACTTTCCACTTCACATCCGCGGGAATCACATGAACCTCGGTCCGGAAATCCCACGCGGTTTCCTGCAGGTACTTTCCGGTGACTCGTATCGAGACGGCAGTGGGCGCAGCCGGCTCGGCGCCGACATGATCAGTGGCAGGGCCGGTGATCTGCTGGCCCGTGTGATGGTGAACCGCATCTGGAAGCACCACCTCGGGGAAGGATTGGTGCGCGGCACAGATAATTTCGGCAAGACGGGCGACCCGCCAACCCATTCCGAACTTCTAGACTGGCTGGCGCGGCGTTTTCAGGATTCCGGGTGGTCGGTGAAAGCACTGCACCGGGAGATCGTTCTCTCAAGTGTGTATCGTACGTCGAGCCAGGGGAGCCATCGTGCGGCCTCCGTTGACCCGGAGAATAAGCTTCTCCAGCATATGCCGATCCGGCGTCTGGAAGCAGAGTCGATTCGCGACGCGATGCTCGCGGTGTCGGGCGGATTGAACCGCGCCACAGGCGGACCCAGTATCGCACCGCATATCAGCGACTACCAGGATGGCCGCGGCAAACCCGCCAAGAGCGGGACACTCGACGGCGAAGGGCGGCGCAGCATCTACGTGCAGGTACGGCGCAATTTCATTACACCGCTGCTTCTGGCATTCGACTACCCGCTACCCGTGCAGACGATCGGCCGCCGCGGTGTGTCCACCGTCGCTTCTCAGGCCTTGACGATGATGAACAACGAGTTCGTCAATAAGCAGGCGGAGGCGTGGGCCGCGAGACTCCAAACTTCTCATCCGGACCCGAACCGTCGGATCGAGGAAATGTTCGAGACCGCTTATGGCCGTCCGGTTACCCCGGACGAGCGCTCCAAGGTTCTCTCCTTCCTTGAAGAGCAGCCAAAACACTATGGGAACGCGCCCGGTGAGCAGAGGCTGTGGGCCGACCTGGCTCACGTGGTGTTCAATTCCAAGGAATTCATCTTCGTGAGGTGATCCATGCGCATCAGCCGCCGTGAAATTTTACGACACGCCACAAACGGTTACGGCATGCTGGCTCTGTCAGCGATACTCGCGGCTGAAACGCGTACCAACCGTGCCGTGGATCCCATGGCCCTGTGCGCGCCACACTATACGCCGAAGGCGAAAGCCGTGATCTTTCTCTTCATGGACGGCGGAGTGTCGCATGTGGATTCGTTCGATCCCAAGCCTAGGCTTCGCACCGAAAATGGCAAGCCCATACCGGTCAAAATGCCTTCGACCGCCCCGAACGCAGTCAACGCAGCCTTGTACGGGTCACCGTTCGACTTCCGCAAGTATGGCCAGTGTGGTGCTGATGTGAGCGACATGTATCCGTGCGTGGCGCAATGCGTCGACGAGCTCGCGATCGTCCGCTCGATGGTCTCGGACCATTCCGAGCACACCGCGGGAAATTACTTCATGCACAGCGGCACGTCCCAGCAGGGGCGGCCATCGATGGGAGCCTGGGTAACCTATGGCCTCGGGAGCGAGTGCAAAAATCTGCCGGGGTTCGTTGTCATGGATACGGGGATGATTCCGCCCGGCGGCATGGATGTGTTCGGGAGCGGATTCCTGCCGGCATCCTACCAGGGAACGCTGTTCCGGAAAGGCAAACATCCCGTGGCTGACATCGCGCCTCGGGAAACAAATCCACAAGTGCAGAGAGGCAAGCTCGATCTGTTGCGGTCGTTGGACGAAGGAGCCCTCGCGCGCTTCGGCGCTGATTCGAAACTCGAGGCAGCGATTTCCAACTACGAGTTAGCGTTCCGGATGCAATCGGAAGTGCCGGATTTACTAAGCCTTCGCGGGGAATCCGAGATCACCAGGAAGATGTATGGATTGGACGATCCGGAGACGCAGGAGTTCGGACTTGCCTGCCTTCTCGCGCGTCGCATGGTGGAACGGGGAGTAAGATTTGTCGAGCTGCTGTCTCCTCGAAGGCCCGGAATCGATCGTTGGGACCAGCACACGAATGTCAAGAGGGGCCACACCGTGAACGCCAAGGCGACCGATCAGCCCATGGCCGCGTTGATAAAAGACCTCAAGTCACGAGGCATGCTGGATGAAACGCTGCTGGTCTGGGGCGGTGAGTTCGGCCGCACCCCAACCGGGCAAGGCACAACGGAGCGCGGCATCGGGCGCGATCACCATCCTTACGGATTCACGATGTGGCTTGCCGGTGGCGGCGCCAAAGGCGGCACGATTCACGGCGCGACCGACGAGTATGGTTACTATGCCGTGGACAAGATTGTCCACGTACACGATTTGCACGCCACCATCCTCCACCTTCTCGGTGTCGACCACACGCGGCTCACGTATCCATTTGGTGGGCGCGACATGCGGCTCACCGACGTCCACGGGAACGTCGTGAAGGAGATTCTAGCCTGAACTCAGCGCGCCCCGCCGGATTCCTTGACAATGGAGAGTTATGGATTCCGACTTGTTGTCGCTGTTCCCGCTCTGGTACGTTGCATTCCTGCTCTCGCTCACCTGCCATGAGGCTTCGCACGCCTTGGCCGCCAAATGGGGCGGCGACCTTACCGCTTACCACTCCGGGCAGGTGACCCTCAATCCCCTGCCGCACATCCGGCGCGAGATTTTCGGCACTGTGATCGTACCGATTCTTACCTTCGTGCTTGGCGGATGGATGCTGGGATGGGGTTCCGCTCCGTACGACCCATTCTGGGAACATCGCCATCCCCGGCGCGCGGCTTGGATGGCCTTGGCAGGACCAGTGGCAAACCTTATCCTTGTGCTGCTGACCGGCGCGGCGATCCTGCTGGGGTTCTGGTCGGGCCAGTTTCAGGGATCGAGTCAATTCGATTTTTCGAGGCTGGCGAGCGGGTCCAGCGCACTGACGGACGGATTTGCGCGGTTCCTTTCGATCCTGTTTTCCTTGAACTTGTTACTAGGGGTGTTTAACCTGCTTCCTGTGGCTCCGCTTGATGGGCACTCCGTCATCGGATTGCTCTTGCCCGAGCCAACGTTTGTCCGGTGGCTCGAGTTCATACGACAGCCGATGCCTTCCCTGTTGGGGCTGCTTCTGGCCTGGCGCGTGTTCGATGTCCTGTTTGACCCGATTTATATCGCGGCTGTGCGCACGCTCTACTTCATGGCCGGCTAGAAGGCTTTGGCGTAGCATTCCTGGCGCCGTATTTGGGTTGCGGGAAACGCTATTGATCGGCGGCACGTTGTATCTGGCCGCTCTTGGGACGTGACGAGCTTCTGGAAGGATTGCGTACCATAGTAAATTGTCCCGGATCGATACCTCTTTCACGCTCGCCGGCGTCCGTTGGCCTCTTGTGTATCTGGGCGTGGCGCTGACGACGCTGGCGTCGTTGATCCTCGAGCTTGCCCTTACCCGTATCTATTCGGTGATCTTCTATTACCATATGGCATTTCTGGCCATCTCCGGAGCCCTGTTCGGGCTAGGACTGGGCGGTGTATTGTCATACGTGGTTGCGTCCCGGAGTGGAGTGGTGTTCCGGAAGCTGGGATGGATTTCGTTGTTGAACAGCTTCGCAGTCGTGGGTGCACTGGCATTTCTGCTCTCACGGGGGCCGGAGATCGGCAACACAACGCTGGCTGGGGTGTACGTTGTATGCGCGATTCCGTTCGCCTTGGCGGGCATCGTGGTATCGCTTGCCATTTCAGAGACGATCGAGCGGGTGGACCGGGTCTATTTTTTCGATTTGCTGGGTGCGGCTGGAGGCTGTCTGCTCCTGATTCCCTTTTTGAACTATCTTGGGGGGCCGAATACAGTGATCGCCGCGGCTGTGCTGTTTGCTTCTTCATCCGCAATCTGGTTCACGGTGTCCAGCTCTTCCAAAGGGCGAATTGCCGCGGTGGCTGGCGCCTTGGCTTTGTGCGCGCTAGTGGGCTATAACGCGAAGACTCGTCTGATCGATGTGCGTAACGCCAAGGGCGCCGAGCTGCGGACCGAGATCTACCGCGCATGGAACAGCATCTCACGGATCGGCCTCGGCAAGGAACCGAGTTCGGGAATCCCGCTCATCGTCATCGATGCCGACGCATCCACGGCCGTTGCCAACTTTAATTTCGACCGTCTCCCCGACGGTGACCGCCGCAATCTCCTGGGACAGGGTCCGGGTCTCCCGTATGCTCTACGCCCCGGTGCGAAAACATTGATCATCGGACCCGGTGGCGGTTATGACGTGGCGCGCGCTCTGGCTTCGGGATCCAAAGATATCACCGGCGTGGAGATCAACCCGATCATCGCCAATACCATCATGCGGGTTCGCTTCGGGTGGATGAGCCGGAATCTTTATAAGCGTCCCGAGGTCCACATCCATGTCGAAGATGGACGGAGCTTCGTGCGGCGGAGCCGGGAATCATATCAGGTCTTGCAAGCGACCTTGGTGGACACGTGGGCTTCAACAGCGGCCGGGGCATTCGCGCTCACCGAAAACACTCTGTACACATCGGATGCCTTCTACGATTATCTGGCGCATCTCACCAGCGATGGGATCATGGCGTTCACACGCTGGGGGTTCCCGCAACCGCGTGAGTCCCTGCGGCTGTTGACGCTCGCCTCACACGCGCTCGAGAAGATCGGCGAGCGCGAGGCCTGGCGGCACGTGCTTGTCGCACGGGAGGCCCAAGACACACTGACAACGTTCGGCGCGCTCGACACAGTCATCGTTTCGCGGAAGCCGCTTTCGGCGCGGGATATAGAGCAGGCGAGGAACCTTATCCTGGAGTCCGGCATGCGGGTGGTCTATCTGCCCGGTGATACCGATGCGTCGAATCCGTTCGCGCAGGTGCTGCGCAGCACCAACCTGCGGGCCTATCTCGCAAGCTACCCGTACGACGTTTCCGCGATCGACGACAACCGCCCGTTCTTCTTCTACACCGTGCAGCCGCGTGACGTCTGGTCATTTTTCCGATCGTCAGATAGCGGGATCGATTACAAGATCAACCGCGCCGTGCCGCTGCTGTTCGGTCTGGTGGGCATCAGTCTGCTCGCGACGGCGATCACCCTGGCGCTGCCGCCGCTGGTGCTGCGGAGCCGCTTGCCCGCCGAACCGGGAATTCGCAAGTTCCTGGTGTACTTTATCTGCATCGGCGTCGGCTACATCCTGATTCAAGTGGCATTGATTCAGAGATTCGTTCTGTTTTTGGGTCACCCGACCTACGCGCTGTCGGTGATCATTTTCTCGATGCTGGTTTCGAGCGGGCTAGGGAGCTACTACTCGCGGCGGATGGGGACGGCTAAGGACGCTACACTCCGGCGGGTGCTGATCACGGTCGCCGTGTTGGTGGCGATTCTCGCTTTTCTAGCGCCGGCAGTGGCCAGTATTGGAGTGGGCTGGCCGTTGCCAATGCGCATGCTGGTTTCGGTAGCATTGATCGCGCCGGCAGGGTTCGTGATGGGCATGCCGTTTCCTTCCGGCCTGGAGCGGCTGGAGCGGCGGCACAAGCCGTCGGTCCGATGGGCATGGTCGCTCAACGCCGCCTCATCGGTGTTGGGCTCGGCGCTGGCGATTTTCCTGGCGCTGTATCTTGGGTTGCGGGAAACGCTTTTGATCGGCGGGGCGTTGTATCTGGCCGCGATTGGGACCATCCGGTATTCCTCGCGCGTTCCGTCCTCTGGAAAATATGTCTGAACCATGGCTCTCCGGGCCGCTTGCCGGGATCAATGCTGTTCTAGCGCCGTTGTTTCATTCATTCGAACAGGTTCGGCATGAGTTGGCCGCTCACACCAAAGGCCTCACGGCGGAGCAATTGTGGTCCAAACCGCAAGGACTCACTCCGGCCGGATTCCACATCCGGCACCTGGGAGGAGCGGCGGACCGGCTCTCGACCTACTTGGCGGGTGGCCAGCTTTCGGAAGAGCAGATGCAGGCGATGCAGGCGGAATCGAACCCCGGGGCCTCGTGCGAAGAGCTTCTGGCCGAACTGGATCAAGCGCTCGCGAGATGCGAGGCGCGCGTCCGGGCTGTCGATCCGTCGAGTATCCGGGACCCACGGGAGGTCGGGCGCAAGAAACTTCCAACCACGGTGCAAGGGTTGCTCGTTCACATCGCTGAGCACAGCCAGCGTCATTTAGGGCAGGCGATTACGACAATCAAGCTGATTCGAACATCGGGTTGACTGGCGCAAGGCGGAGGTTTGCCTCGCTCACCCGCTCATACTCGAAAGGAACTCGGAATTGGTCTTGCTCTTGGAGAGCTTGTCCAGCAGCAATTCGATTGACTCCACCGGTGACAGCGGACTAAGAACCTTTCGCAGCACCCAGATGCGGTTTAAATCCTCCCGCGCGAGCAACAGCTCGTCCTTGCGCGTTCCCGACTTGTGTATGTCGATGGCCGGGAATATCCGCTTGTCGACCATCTTGCGATCGAGATGGATCTCCATATTCCCCGTGCCCTTGAACTCTTCGAAGATCACATCGTCCATCCGCGAGCCGGTGTCGATCAGGGCGGTGGCGACGATGGTCAACGAGCCACCCTCTTCGATATTACGGGCGGCGCCGAAGAAGCGCTTGGGACGCTGGAGGGCGTTCGAGTCGACGCCGCCCGAAAGTACCTTGCCCGAGGGCGGAACGACGGAGTTGTAGGCGCGGGCGAGGCGGGTGATCGAATCGAGTAGGATGACGACGTCCCGCTTGTGCTCGATCAGACGCTTGGCCTTTTCGATCACCATTTCGGCGACCTGAACATGGCGGGAAGCCGGCTCGTCAAAGGTGGAGCTGATCACCTCGCCCTTCACCGAGCGTTGCATATCGGTGACCTCCTCAGGCCGCTCGTCGATCAGCAGAACGATCAGGTTCACTTCGGGCTGGTTGGTGGTTATAGAGTTGGCGATCGATTGCAACAGCATTGTCTTACCGGTTCGCGGGGGTGCGACGATCAATCCGCGCTGCCCCTTGCCGATAGGGGTGAGCATGTCCATCACGCGGCCCGAGTAGTTGTCCTTGGCGGTTTCGAGTTTGAGCCGCAGTAGCGGGTACAGCGGCGTCAGGTTGTCGAAAAAGATCTTGTTGCGGGATTCCTCAGGCGGCTCGAAGTTGATCGCGTCCACCTTGATCAGAGCGAAGTAGCGCTCGCCTTCCTTGGGCGGACGGATCTGGCCGGAGACCGTATCGCCTGTTCGCAAGTCGAAGCGGCGGATCTGCGACGGGGAAACGTAAACATCGTCCGGGCCGGGGAGATAGTTGTACTCGGGCGCGCGCAGGAAGCCGAATCCATCCGGTAGGCATTCAAGCACTCCTTCGGCGAAGATTAAACCCGACTTTTCAGCCTGCACTTGCAGAATCTTGAAAATCAGGTCCTGCTTGCGGAGACCGGCCACGCCGGAAACTCCCAGATCCTTGGCGATCTGGTTGAGTTTCAGGATGGACATGTCCTTAAGCTCGACCAGGTCGAGACTGATGACATCGCGACCGCCCTGGCGTCGGCGCGTTGTCCCCGGCGGAAGGTCGGAATCTTTCAATTCACCTTCCTTAGCAACAGGGCTCGGAGGCGGGAGCGGGGGGACGGGCAGCGTTTCCTTTGGAGTCTCCTTACCGTTGGCGGGTTCTTTGATTTCCGGGGTGGCTGCCCTCGGCGGGCCGTCCTTCTGCCTACCTGCCGGTTTGGCGGAAGCCTCCTTCTTGTCGTTTGCTTTGGCGGGCTCGGCAACCTTGTCCGTGGACTTGGACTCGGTGGGCTTGGCTTCCGAAGACGCCGGGGCGGGCGTAGAGTTTTCTTCTACGGGTTGATTGGGGTTTTCTTGATCGTTTGCCAAATTTCCCTCACTCCCTGGCCGGTGACGGCCGAGAACGGAACCGGTTGGGTGTCCCCGCATCCGTTGCGGAGCTGAGCCAATCCGGAATGTCTTTCCTTTTGGGTTTTCAACTTGTCGAACTTGGTGGCAACTACCAGATACGGGCGCTTGTGGAACTCCAGCCACTCGCGAAGCTCCAAATCCTTGTCCATCCAGCCGCGCCGCGCGTCGATCAGCAAGAAGCACAGTGCCAGCGCCGGCCGCCCGGTCAGATATGCTTCAATCAGAGATTTCCAGGAATGCGATGTCTCCTTCGGAACCCTCGAATAACCGTAACCGGGCAGGTCGACAAACAGCCATCTGTCTTCGATTCTGAAGAAATTGATGGCCTGCGTGCGTCCAGGCGTGGAGCTGGTATAAGCCAGCCCTTTCCGGCCGGTCAGAGCATTCAGCAGGCTGGACTTGCCCACATTGCTTCTGCCCAGGAAAGCGAACTCCGGCAGCCCCTCCCGGGGAAATTGCTCTGGCCCGGCTGCACTTATCATAAACCTTGCGTCGAGCGGTTGCATGGGGTCCGGGTGGCAAAAGCCTCCGGCTTGCAGGGGGCACTTCAGTTCCGAGCAGCTTTCCCTGGCCTAGTGCGTCAGCTTTTCATCGGCCGGCTGCGGGACTATATCCACCGCCGGGTTGGGGGCCGATAAATTCGAAGCCTCAATCGGGCTCTCGAGGGCGAGCCGGAGCACTTCATCCATGGAATCCACGAAGTGGAGCTTCATCTCCTTCCGTATGTTCTCCGGCACGTCGGGCAAATCTTTTTCGTTGTCGCGCGGGAGGATCACCTCCAGGATGCCATGCCGGTGCGCCGCCAGGAGCTTCTCCTTCAAGCCGCCGATCGGGAGCACCTTCCCGCGCAGTGTAATCTCACCGGTCATGGCGACGTCGCCGCGAACCGGAATCCGCGTCAGCGCGCTGCAGATGCTGGTGGCGATGGTGATTCCGGCCGAAGGACCATCCTTGGGGATTGCGCCCTCCGGAACGTGTACGTGAATGTCGATGCTCCGGTAGAAGTCGCGCGCCAGCCCCAGCGAATGGCCGCGGGACCGGACATAGCTCATAGCCGCCTGCGCCGACTCCTGCATTACGTCGCCGAGCTTACCCGTGGTGGTGAGTTTGCCGCGTCCTTCCATCACCGTGACCTCGGTAGCCAGAATCTGGCCTCCGACTTCGGTCCAGGCAAGGCCGGTCGTAGC
>Ga0187893_10002081_pt1 | contig 45313 bp, 32 predicted proteins | sample MA1701074metaG_FD_139574 | JGI IMG/M metagenome (GOLD analysis project Ga0187893, IMG submission 139574) | White microbial mat communities from a basaltic lava cave in the Kipuka Kanohina Cave System on the Island of Hawaii, USA - MA170107-4 metaG ... | reverse complement strand
ACTGCTAACTGCTCACTGCTCACTGCTAACTGCTCACTGCTCACTGCTCACTGCTCACTCCATTCCCTTCGCAGCAACCCATAGAACAGCGAATCCTGAACCTCGCCGTTCACGTGCCAGCGCTCGCGCAAGTATCCCTCGCGTTGAAAGCCAAGCCGCTCAAGGGTCCGGATCGAAGGCCCGTTGCGTGGATCTACATCTGCCTCGATTCTTCGCAAATCTAACGTCGCAAACGCGTATCCGATTAAGGCCTTCAGTGCCTCATTGACGTACCCGTTACCCCACTGGGCGCGATCGAGGCTGTATCCAATCTCCGCCCGGCCATTGTCGAAGTTGAGGTTGAACAGTGTCGCCGTCCCGATCACTTCGTTGTCTGAGAGGCGGGCAATGCCCCACTTCAACATTCGCTGCTGTTGAAAGCCTTCATGAATCTCCTCCAACAACTCGACGGCAGCGTTTCGGTCGGCGAGCGGCGGCGTGCTCCAATAACGCATCACTTCCGGGTGAGAAAATATGCGGTAGAGGGCATCGACATCGTGCTGTGTAAGCCGGCGCAGAGAGACTCGAGTTGCGATGATTGGGGGTAGGCATGTCCAGTCCATGACTTTTCACCGAGTGGTCAATTGTATCCAAGACACGATCGATCCACGAACTACTTGGCCGGCGCTCTCGTCTTAACTCGACTGGTAGTCTAATTCTAGTTTGGTAGATAAGCTGAGCGAATCGACAATTCGACAAACTGAAGTTTGTCGGATTCTCAAATCCGATGAAAGCCTTTGAGAATGTCGCGGCGCGCGAGACGTAAAATCACCGGGCGGCCATGCGGGCAGGTGGTCGGTGATGACGTTTGCAACAGCCGATCGATCAGCCAGCGCATCTTCTCAGGCGCCAGGGGCATGTTCACTTTTATGGCCGCATGACAGGCAAGGGAAGCGGCGATCTCGTCACGCAGGGTTTCGCGCGCTCCTCCTTTCTTTTCCGCATCGACCGTATCCAGAACCTCCGCCAACATGTTGCGGGCTTCGCTGGCAGGAAGATCAGCAGGCGTGGCTTTAATAGCTACCGTTCTTCCCGACAGCCGCATCAGATCAAACCCATAGCTTTCAAGCTCCGGCGCCACATACTCGAAGGCCGAGGCCTGAGCCGGCGTGAGATCGAAGGTTTCGGGAATCAGAAGATTCTGCGATTCCGCCGTCCGCGCCGATTCAAGCGCGCGGTACTTGTCGAACAGCACCCGCTCGTGCGCGACGTGCTGATCGATTAGCAACAAGCCTTCATCGTCAGTGGCGATAATGAAACTCTCATCAAGCTGACCAAGGGGACGAATATTTGATGAAAGCGATTCCACGGTAACTTCGCGCGTAAATCTCTCCGCGGAAGCCAGCGGCGGCAGCGTCGCAGGTTTCTTGTGATCATCAGGAAACTTTTCGAGCTGCGATTCTATCGGAGTTAAATCAATTTTCGGCTCAACGGTGACTGTCTGATTGGATTGGGCCTCCCTTAGAATCGCGTCAAGATCGCGACCCGTGTCGCGCTTTTTAGACTCTAGCTCTACCGGCTCTTCATCAAGAACCGCCTCGTCCTGAATCGTCAGTGACGCAAACTCAATGCGCGGCTGGCTGGGCAACTCAGCCGGTGAAAAGATTTCGGCCGGAAGCGGATTATTTACTTGCACCGGTGCAGCGTCGCTCGCCGCCGCCGACATAGCTGCCAGAGAGGCCACAGACTCCTCTTGATCGATCGCCGGCGCTTTCTCCATCGCGTCGGGGCGCACGTACCCAGCGCTCGCAAGCGCAGCGCGCACGGCTTCACGCACCGCGTCGGCCACTGCGGCAGCGCGCCGAAAGCGAACTTCAGTCTTTGCCGGGTGAACGTTTACGTCTACCTCCTCGAGCGGTGTTTCAATAAAAAGTAACGCCGCCGGGTAGACGCCATGAGGCAGAATGGCCCGATAACCATCTGATAAGGCGCGTCCGATCAGTTGATCCCGAACGAAGCGCCCGTTCACAAACAAATATTGAGCATCGCGGGAGGTGCGGCGATCGCGCGGCGCCGAAACATACCCGCTCACCCGCGCCACGTTTACGTGGCCGCCGCTCACCTCAAGCAGGTTATTCAAAAACTCCTCGCCGAAAATCTGATACGCGCGCTCGCGCAAATCATTTGCCGCGGTCACCCTGAGCACTTCACGACCGTTGTTGGTCAAGCTGAAGGCGATCTCGGGGTGCGCCAGCGCATAGTGGGTAACGAGATTGGTCAGGTGGAAGCTCTCCGTAGCTTCGGAGCGCAGAAATTTTCTTCGCGCCGGAACGTTAAAAAAGAGATCGCGGACAATAATCGTCGTGCCGCGCGGATGAGCGGCGTCTTTAACGTCGCGCATACGCCCGCCCTCGATGATTACTCGAGCACCCGCCGCTGCATCTTCTGTCTTCGTAATCAGCTCGACTCGCGCCACCGACGCGATCGAAGCCAACGCTTCACCGCGGAATCCGAGGGTGGCAATGGTTTGGAGGTCCTGGCTGGTGCTGATCTTGGAAGTAGCGTGACGCTCAAAGGCGAGGATAGCGTCGTCTCGGACCATGCCTTCGCCGTCATCAGCGACTTTTAAAAATCGCCGGCCGCCCGCTTCGACGTCAATCGCGACCCGGGTGGCGCCGGCATCGATGGCGTTTTCGACCAGTTCTTTTACGACTGATGCCGGTCGCTCGACGACTTCGCCGGCGGCAATTTGGTTGGCTACGTGATCTGGTAATAGACGAATTTTTGACATGAGGACCGTTGTGCTTTTTGCCTTGGAACTTTGTGCTTGGTACTTGGTACTTGGTACTTGGTACTTGGTTGTTTGATCAACTGTCTAAATGCCAAGTTCAAAGTACCAAGTTCAAAGTACCAAGTTCAAAGTACCAAGTTCAAAGTATCAAGTTCAAAGCACCAAGTACCCAACACCAAGTTCAAAGCCCAACCTCACAGATACACAATCTGATGCTCTTCTGACCCCAGGTTAATCGCGTTGTAAATCCAATCAATCACATAACGGCCATGACGCGCCACTAGAGAGGTAATGTTAATGTGGCGCTCCTGCAAATCCTTATTCGGAAAAAGCTGCTCAAAGGCACGCTCCAATTGGCGCTGAAGAGCCTCGTCGCGCGCCATTTGAGCTCGATGAAAACGTGACCGCAATCCCTCGAGCTGGTAGTTGATCTTGCGCCGTCCCGTCTCGAGCGCATCCGCCAGCGTCGGATCAACCGAATGCAATCTCTCCTTTAAGCGATCGAGTTCCTGATTAACAGCTTCTTCGGTCTCGGTAAAAGTTCTGGCGGTTCCGGCGCCGAGATGCTCTTCCACAACTCGAGAAAGCACACTGTCTGGACCCGCGAAGAGATCTTGCAGGGTTAATCCGTACCGTTCGAGCACGCGGCCCGTGTTACGTTCGATCATTGTCAAGCTGGAGCGCGGCAGAATTGGGGTCACAGGTCGTTCGAGGACGCGATAAACTTCGGCAGTCTGCGCGAAATACGCAATCTCCGCGGCGCCACCGAGATAAGCGACCGTCGGCAAGAGGTAATCCTGGACCACCGCGCGCAATGTTACATTCGGGCTGAACCGCTCAGGCTCGGCAGTCGCCATTCGCGCAAGTTCTTCGGCACTGTAAGCCGAATCCAAATCTTTCGCTTTGTACTCTCCTTCTTCGGTGCGAGCCAGGGCATGTCTTACGCCGTTATCTTCGTGCAGAAAGAGCGGAAATGAGCTGGCCGTCGCCAACACTTGAGCGTGATAGCCCGCCTCTTCAAGTTCGCGGCTGCGGACTTCGAGAGCGTTGCCAATGTCCAGGGCCCTGGCTGCGGCTTTTGCGTAAAGCGGCGCGGCCAACTGCTTTAGTCTCGGATCGAGCGGATCGAGGAAAATCAGACCGTGGTGGCCCATCAGCGACGTCATCATGCGCGCGAATGCCTCACCATAACCGCGGCCCGGCTTCCACGCATCGCGCACTAATGATTCAAGGTCAGGTGTGAACTCCGAAAGCGGAAGGAGCTCAAGTAACCGGGAAACGACTCCGTTGATTGATTCGTCGAGCTGGACCTGTCCTACCGGGTGACCTTCCTGGTGCAACTCAAGCGGCGCCTCAACGCCGGCCAGACGACAGTCTCGGCCGATGAACTCAGCCTTCGCGACCTCCAAAAAATCATGATCCTCGGTCGCGATCCAGAAAACCGGGACGGCCTTGGTATTGCGCTGGCGCAGGCACGCAGCAAGTTTCACCGCGGAAAGCGCTTTGTAGATCGTATAAAGCGGTCCGGTAAAGAGACCGGCCTGTTGTCCGGATACTACCGTCAGGCAATCCGCGTCGCGCAACAACTCGATGTTGGCTAACGTTTCAGATCCCGCGCCCCATCCGGCGTTCAATTCTCGAAGCGCATCGCACAACTCTCCGCGATCCACCTGCTGAGCGGCGAGCACTTCAGGCGCCCGCAACGGCAGCTCGTGATGAAATCGTATTGATGAGGGATAAAAGCGGCGCAGCGCCAATGGATCGCGAAGGTAATCGAGGAACAGACGTGTTTGATGGGGAATTAATTCAAAGGACAAAGTTTGGACGCGCAAACCCGATTCCTCAGGAGTGCTATAACAAGCTGATTCGATAGCGCTCACGGTTTCACTGCTCCCGACAACTCGCCTGTCTCCGCCACACCCTCATTTGAAGAAAACTCTTTCAATTCTTCAAGCAGACTGGAAATCTCTAATCGAGCTTCTTGGCCGGCTGACTTGAGTGGAGAACGTACGGCCCCTCCGTTGAGACCGATCATGTCCATGGCCGCTTTAAGCCCGCCGATACCGTAGCGCTTCGTTACGGCCAGCGCAAGCGGAGTCAGTTTCTCCTGCCAGGCTGCTCCTCTGTTTGTATCTCCCGCATTCACGAGGCGCCAGATTTCGAGGCACGCTTCAACGGCAACACAACCGACCGCAAGAATTGCTCCGCCGGCGCCGGCGCGAAGAGCATCGCAAAGCACCGTGCCATTGCCCGTCAGCACGGCAAAGTCCTCCGGCACCTGGCGAATAGTCTCGCGGAAACCAGCAATGTCGCCCGAGCTGTCCTTGATCCCGAGGATGTTTTGATGACTGCTTAAATGCGCGACCGTATTAGGCTCGATCTTGATGCCGGTGAGATCGGGCATGCTGTAAAGGATTATTGGCACTGGTGACTCATCGGCCACCGCGGTGTAGTGAGCAACCAGTGCTGCCTGCGTGATCGCCGGGCGATAGAAGCTTGGCGTGATCACAAGCACCGCATCGGCTCCGAGCGCGGAGGCAGCCTTGATCTCGGCGATCGTGCCGCGAGTGCATTGTTGACCTGCCCCGACAATGAACGCGAGATCGCGGGGCGTCTCGGCGCGCGCGATTTCAATCACCCGCGAGTACTCGCGCTCATTAAGATTAACGCGCTCACCGGTAGACCCGAGCGCCACGTAGCCTACGATGCCGCTCGTGTTCCACTTGCGGAGGTTAGTCCGCAGACCATCTTCGTCAACCTCTTCGTTCGCTTTAAAAGGAGTGGTAAAGGGCAGCAGTAAGCCGCGCAGGTCACCAGGAGTAAGCGCGTCTTCAAAGGTGCTTCGAGATGAGGTGTTAGCCTGTTGTCTCAAGGGACAGCATTATAGCCAGCATGCAGTGAGGCGTGCAATTTGGTCTCATCGAACTGTCCGACAGGGGTGCAATTAAAAAGTGAGAGTCGAATTTCCCCGACGGAAGAAAGAAAATACTCAGACACTAGCCACAGATTTACGCGGATGACACGGATCAAAACGAATAATCATTAAGAAGCTCCTTATACTATGGTTTTTGACCCGTGTCATCCGCGTTAATCTGTGGCTCAAAGTTAGATTTCTTTTTCACAACTTCAGAAGTCGGGGGCGTCTCGGGGCTTCCTTGCGAACTCTTACTTCAATTCCACCCGTCCGACAGCTCGGCAGTTAACTTTTGGGCTGTCCGGTTCCGCTCTGGGTCTCGATATTCTGGGTGCCAGTCTTCTGACGCAACAGGTTCTTGATGCCGAAGAGCGATTCCAACGTATCCTGCCAGAAAGGAGCACCGACACTCAGCAATAGAACCATGATGGCCCAGCCAAAGAGTCCAGACACATCATGTCGGCGGCTGGCCCACCACTCGGCGGATGTTTGCCGACGCCAAGCGGGTGTGCAATTTATGGGTTTGCCTTCAACCATGATTGGTTTACCGTCTTCGTCTTTTTCAATGCAATGCAGTGGGACGGCGATATTGTCTTTGTTGACGGGTAAACCTTTCTCATTCCTGACCACGGTTCGACCAAAAACGCTCCAGAACCAGAAGTTAAGATCCTCTGCGGTGAGCGGCGCAAAACCGAATTCCTTATACATGCTTAGATAAACATCAATATCCTGCTTAGTCTCTTCCACTATTTTCTTTATATCCGGGGAAGGTGATGGAGACGGCGAAGGTGTAGGAGTAGATGACTGTTCTAGCGCGCCAGCAGCGGCAGTTGTGGCCGGACTTGGTTCGGGAGTCGGACTGACGCCGGGACTTGGACTGGGACTCGGAGTTGGCGAGGGGCTGGTGTCTGCCTTCATTGCCGCCGCGAGAACCCTTTCCCCGCTGTCGAGCACCAGATTTTGGCGCACTTGATTAGTTGACAGGCTGCTGTAAACCTTGAAGAAGTTTGCATTGAGAAGTACGACGACTACGATGCTGATACATACAGCGACTGTTTTCATGTGACGTATGTAGCGCTCATCAAAGCTCTGCATGACCGTGTCGTACCAGGTTTCTACCTGCTCGAGCTTTCCTCGTAGCGGCGCTATCGCGTCATCAAATTTCTGACTCAAGTCCCCGATCAGCTTGGCGATTTTCGACAATTCACTTGAAAACGTTTGAAGAGTGGGTACTAAAGCCGGATCAGTTCTGCTCGCCACCTCAATCTCCGCGGTGATTGCCTTCTGTGCTTCGTTAAGCAGCTCGATCACGCTGGCAAGATTGAGCTTGCCTAGTCTCAACAGATCGCCGAAAAGGACCTTAGGCTTGACCTTATTGCTGCCGTCAACAAGACTTTGCACATCGTTGAAAACCGGCGCGAGTATTGACCGAATCTCTGCCAACTTGGCGCTCGCGGCTCCCTGGACCACGTTATTTGCCGCCAGAGTTTCTATCGCCGTCTTCAAGCTCGCTAACTGATCGCACAAATCCTGAAACCGCTTCACATAATCGGGCAGGAAATTCTCAGACTCTAATTTCGCCATTACTTTGAACAGATCGTGCTTCGAAAGCGATTCAAGTACTGGATTACCGAAATAGGTAACACGCCCAATTTCTTTAAATTCGTTAACCACTCTGGTGGTGAATTCTTTTGCTCGAGTCGTTAGGCCCGCCGCTGACGACGAACCCGGCGCAGATGCACTGGTCTCGATAGCTTGCTCGTACAAGTCTTCGAGAGAGCCGACGATCTGGCGGGACTTAAGCTTGAGCACTTTCTTCACAAAGGTCTGGATTGACTGCACGAGCAGACTCAGTACTAGAAGCACTATCACCATCGCGATGACCGTATTCAGAATTTGCAGATTCATGAGCATGATCCTTCCTCATTCAGGAGTAAATTACGTGGTTGAACACAATCCTCTTCGTAGGTATGCCCCCAATTCCCCAATTGATGGTTACCTCCGGTTTTGAATTGCTTTACTTAGATTTGCCGATAGAACTATCAAGCCGTTTAGTTTGGAGCGAACGACTTGAACCTGGCGAATAGAGTGTCCAGATCGAACGTGAACCCAAAGTTGCCGCGGGTTTCTCTTTCTCTTACTAACTCCGTGCGGTTTGCAAAGGTGAACGAAAAGGGTACCTTGATGCCTGAGTCCTTGATTGGTATGGTCAGCTTTATTTGGCCGGCTGCAATATCTCCTTTGGTATTCGGCAGCACTGTTCCGTCAAAAGCAACGGCATTACTTGTAAGTCTTTGAAACTTACCGGTGAATGACAGCGTGGCGGGTCCCATACCCATTACGTCTTCAAATCTCTTGTCTAACTGGGCGGAAAAATCAAAATCCCGAATTCTTTTGACGCCTGGTCCAACAGGCCGCTTGTTAAAGAAAGTCAGAGAAGCATTTGCCGTAAAATCAATCCCTCCCAACGTGCCCTTTTCTGCGATGAAGCGGAAGTTTGAGAGATCAGGCGCGGTCGGCTCGCGGTAGTTACTGTATTCGAAGGTGACCACTGTTCCCTTCGCAATCTCGTCCATGATCTCCTTCTTCCTCTTGCGATAAGGATCATAAGCGCCGATGAATTTGACTAAGGCGTCGGTCAGCTCGAAATCCTTCTCTATTTCAGCAGCCGGCAACTGCTGCAGTTGTTGCTCGATGATTGTTCTCACTTCATCCATTGCCGCATTCTTGGTAGCCTCCGATGCCGTTATTTTGGTTCCGTTAAGCGCCGTATTTGTTGTATTCAACCATCCCTGCAGGGTCGTGTTCTTAAAGGCGCCGGCCACATCTCCATGCTGTAACCTCATCAACTGTGATGTTTGCTCGGATGTAAAAGCCAAACCCTCCCGGCTAAAAAAGTCATCCCACTTTTGTCGATAATCCTGATGGCGGGGGTCGCGCTTATTGACGAATTGATACCGAAAAGACACCGCCGACAATTGCTGCTTGCTGCCGATCAGCGTCGGCGGATTAGTCCCCCTGGTAGTATCAAAGGAAAAGCCGAGGGAGGTGCGTCTGAAGAAACGCGATAGCGCATCTTCCTCGGTTCGGCGGAAGCTGGTGATATATCCTTGACTGGAGAGGGCCTCGACAAAACCGACCGGATTGACACGAAAAGTGACCGTGGTACCGTCTCTCGAAGCCACTGCCGCGCCATTCTCAACGCCCCAACTCAACACTTGAGGAATCCCGCCTTTAACACCCAGAGAAGTAGTGCCGGAGGCTCGCGAATCAGCACCGAGTTGCTTGTCTGTACGTCCCGCCTCAACATCAACGACAAACGACTTTATGGCGGCATTGACCGGGAGCAAATTAGGCGTTGCCCGAATCATCTGGGCCAGCACTACCGTCAATAAAAATCCTATATCTTCTCTAGTGGGATCTATTCCGCTGGGGGCAACCTTAAAAATTCTTCGGTCAACGATCGCTTGCGCCAGACCGCACAAGTCCCTTTCGGCCCGACTGTATTGATTTGGCGTGGCCAAAACCAAGGCGCACGCGGTTGTTTGACTGCCGGAAATCGCCTCAGGGTTCGCGGGCGAAGGATTGTTCGAAGTTAATGGGTTATTCGCGAGTATGGGATTGGTCGTAGTTATCGGGTTATTCGCGAGTATGGGATTGTTCACAGACGGGGAGTTTTGGGTGGCGGTAGCTGCCCCACTGTCGGGCGCTGCGGTTCCTGCACCATTGCTACCAGAACTGGAACTAGTTTGATTTTCGATCACGGACGTTTGGGACGTTTCCGGTTGACTGGAAATGGGTGAAGCCGGTCGGCCTGCCGTGACGTTGGCCCTCCTCAGTTGTTCCAGTTCCTCTTCTAGAGCCTTGTTTTGCTTTTCCAGCTCTTCTCGGATTTGTCGTTTGAGTTCCTGCTGTCTCTTCTTGAGCGCTTCGATCTTTTGATCCTCAGAGGTCTGCGTTGTCTCCTGGGCGGCCAATTGCGCCACTGAAACAAAAATAAGTGATAAAGAAAGAACGAATATCAATACGCTTTTCATTTGGGTACCTCCACGGATTCAATGCTAAAGAGTAAAGGCATATCTTCTGGTTGGAACGGCGTCGCCAACCTGACGTATAGGTGGTGGATCGGGAAAGCTTCCCCCGGCACTCCCGCTCAGTTCCACGTCATAAGATCCACCAGTTCCCGCCTGGTTTATGAAATGGAAGAAGACTCGGAGGATTCTCAATGGCTTATTCATCGTAAAGGTCAAGCTATTTCCCATCACTTGCTGGGGACCGCCACCGTCTTCAAATTGGAAAGTCACCCTCAGAGCCGTGTTATGCGCCACAAAAGTCATCGTCACTTGCTCACCATTGGCGCATTTGTAGGCAACACCACCATTCACACTAATCTTCTCCATTGTCACGTATCTCCTTTTCTTAAATAGCCTTTAACTTCAGAGGTCATTCCCAAAAACAAATCTAGTCTTGTTAGAGCTAACGAGACGGGTGGTGCAAACGGAACACCGCCGAACATTATTGGGGTCAGGGTTTTCTGGAAAATTCTTATCCGTGAAGGGCACGGGGCCTCCGCGCGCCACTGCAACCGGCTCCACACTTTCGATTTGAGGAAGCGGGGCTTTAGTTTGGCTCGGTCCTTTACAGTTCTCGGGGCCCAAAGTTGCAGTTGGCGACGGTCTCGGAGTTGGCGGCGGCATCCGGCTAAGGCGACGAAGACTGACAAGAGTGCACGCGGAAGGACCACAATCGAACTGGAGCGTCGTCCTTGGACCATACCGAGCAACCTTCAGCAGAGGCGGCGTCGCAACCCGGAGCTAAAGAATGGTGGCGAAGTCGCGGCTTTTAAGTTGAGCGCGTAAACGTGAAGCTTACTGAATCAAGGTCTTAGGAAAATTAGGCAGGGGCAGCTTATACTCCCCTGCCAGAAACGTGTCAAGGTCTGCACCGCACCGCACCGGGGCTTTAGTCCGATTCTATGCCGCGTGGATGCGAAACGCCTTGCATCGCTAAGCGCCTTCAACAAACGCGATTCTCTAGCGTCAAGATACGGCGAAATCTCCAAGGCATTCATTCGTTTTCACGGGAATAGCGGTGAACCCCTTGACCCTTGATTTTATCCGGCTTCTCCTGGGTAATTTAAGACAGTGTTGGAGGCCTCTCTAGATAAAACCGGTCAACCTGGAATGGCCGGTTGGTTTGGTTGGGCGTTCGGTTTCGTCGGGGTGACCTGATGCCGTACTATCACGCTCAGAACCGCTGCTACCGCAGCCATAATTGCGCCGACCTGCTCTGCTTCCAGTTTTAGGCCAAAGCTAAGACCCAGGGCTAACAGCGCCTGAACTACTCCCATTATTACTGCTGGTTCACGTCCAAACATTTTTAGTTCTCCTTTGATTACAGGTGAATTAATCCCTGATCTGTTTCCGCCTGGTTTTTGAGGAGTGGGTGGAATCTCCTGCCGGACGCTTATGACTCTGTTTCCGTCTGGAGCCCACGATGTCTCTTCATTCACTAATTAATGACATTTGTCTCAAAAACGTTTCGTGAACAGATTCTTGCACCTGTCCTCGCGCGCCGGCCAATCACGCAATCCATCCGCCGCCGGAAACTCGAGCACTTAGTTGGCTGCTCCCAGTCACAGCTAGCACAGTGTTTTCAAAAATGACTCTGCATGAGGAACGATTCTCACTGGAAGTTCACTTGACCCGCGGAAACTCCTGCCTGATGATTCCAGAGAAAACGAAGCGGAAAACATGGAGATTCTGATATGAGAAATTATCGTTTGATCCAACTGGACGTTTTTACGCAGCAAGCTTTGGCCGGCAACGCCTTGGCAGTGTTTCCTGAAGCCGCAGGATTGAGCGATGAAGAGATGGTCAAAATCGCGCGCGAAATGAACCTCTCGGAGACAGTTTTTGTTCTCCTACCAGAAGCCTCCACCGCAGCTAGGGAAAAGGAAACTGTGAATAACAGCGCGACTGCGGAGGCAAAGCAGCAAGGCACAGCTGACGAGGGAGTGCCGCTGCGGCGGTTGCGCATTTTCACTCCCACGCGTGAACTTCCCTTTGCCGGCCACCCAATCGTGGGCACCTGGAACGCCCTCGCTCGCGAAGGCGTGGTGCCTTTACCGGAAAGTGGGAATGGCTGGACGCGGATCTTCCATGAAATCGGAATCGGTATTCTTCCCGTTGATATCGAGTTCGAGGATGGCCAACCGGTTCAGGTCGTCATGACCCAAGGCAAACCCGAATTGGGCCAGGTCGTTGAGGACATCCATGAACAAGCTGACATTGCTCGCGCCCTGGGTCTGGCGCGAGAGGACCTGGATGAGAGTTTGCCGATTCAGCTTATTTCCACCGGCATGTACTTTCTGGCTGTTCCAGTCCGATCACTGGCTGATTTGGGCCGCTGTCGAATCAACGCCGCACTGCTGACAGAGATCTACAAAGGATTTGGCGCCACTGGCTGTAGCGCGTTTAGTCGCGAAACGATTGAGGTTGGCGAGGCGCGCGCCCACATGCGCATGTTTGCTCCGGATGACAACATCCCAGAGGACCCAGCCACCGGCAGCGCGGCAGGAGCTTTGGGAGCTTATCTGGTCCATTACGGCGCTTCCGGGGTTGAGCCAAACGATGGTGAATTCAAATTCGTGATCGAACAAGGCGACTTCATCAAGCGACCCAGCCGGATCAACGTGGCAGTCAAGGGCACGACCGGTCTTGTCACCCAAGTTCGCGTCGGTGGGCCTTCGGTGGTGGTGCTGCATGGAGAGCTTGAACTGATCTAATGGACGATCCACTCGATCTGTTAATAATCGGCGCTGGACCAGCCGGACTTTCGGCCGCAGAAGCGGCGGCGCGTGAAGGCCTGACCTACGTCGTAATCGAAAAGGGAACGATTGCCGACACGATCCGTCGATACCCGGTGGGACGTACGCTGTTTTCAACACCAAACGAGCTGGAAATGTCCGAAGGCGGCTTGAAACCCGTGCGTGAAAAGCCGACGCGCGAAGAGCTGCTGTCTCATTACATACATTTTGTGCTCGATAAGGACCTTCAGGTAAACACGGACGAAGAAGTGATCGACGTCGAGCCACTCAACCCGGCCGGATTCAGTATTCGCACCACCCGCCAGGAGTACCGGGCGAGCAGCATATTGTTTGCCATTGGCGCGATGGCCCACCCACGCCGCCTGAATGTGAAAGGCGAAGATCTGCCGCACGTTCATCACCTATTTGTCGAACCCTATGCTTATGTCCGCAAAGACGTGTTGGTTGTGGGAGGCGGCAACAGTGCTGCCGAAGCCGCTCTGTTTCTCTCAGAGGAAGGCGCCCGCACGACCATGGCCATCTGGCGCGAAGACTGGGAAAATCGCGATCCAAAGGCCGGGGCCATGAAGCATTGGGTGCGAACACCTTTGGAACACGAAATCGCTGAGGGTCGCTTGCGAGTAATCTTCTTCAAACAGATCATCGAGATCACGGAGCGTGAGGTACATCTTCTTACCGACGAAGGGGAAAAGCTTACCGTCCCAAGTGACGCGGTTTTCGTGTTGGTTGGTAGTGACGCAGATCTTTCGCTGCTAAAGAAGTTGGGGGTGAAAACTGAGCCCGGCAAGCTAACCGAGGTGCCGGTTTACGATCCTGAAACCTTTGAGACTAACGTGCGCGGAATCTTTGTGGCGGGACACTTCACTCACGCCCGGCACATCAAAGAGGCCATCGCCGTTCCCCGCCGGATCATGTCACGCATAGCCTCAACCGCCCGGGTCAATTTCCATTTATCAATTGACGGTTGACATTTTTCCGATGAAACCGCCCTTTGCTAACTTCACCAATATCAAATGAAGAATGTCCAATGAGAAATGGAAAATGTTACCTGCCAAACCGCTGCCGATACTCGAAAGATTCAATGAACGCCCTGACCAACTCGGCTTCGACATAACTCCCGCCAAACTGATTGAGCTTCCCGAGCCAGAAATTGAACCCGTTGAGATTAAAATCCGGCGCGTCATCGGGATTACGCTGCAAGTAACCGAAGTATTGCATTAGCACGAAGGCTGAATTGGTCTCGCGCTGAACGAACGTTCGATTCTCCGCGACTTTGCGCAATGCGCGTTGGCGTGCTGCCACGTTCGAGGTATTTTGGGCGCCGCCAAATTCGGCTACTGCTGCCGTCACCTCTCCGGCGGAGAGTGACGAGCCGGTATTAACATTCAGCGCCTCGACAAACTGAGCCGGCGTCAGTGTCAAAGGGTAGCGTTGGACAAACTCAGGACGCCCGACCAATTGCGTGATGCATCTCACCTTGTTCGCTTCGAGCTTCGAGTCCCAACCAGGAGCACCTACGACGACATCCTCACCAATCAGCCGCGTGTCGAACAAAAACTCTTCGACCCGGCGCGGTACCTGACCGTACGCCGACCGGTATAACCGATAGACAAGGAAGCCGGTCTCCTGGAACTCGATGGAGAGGAAAAAAGCAGCCGACACGTGCTGCCGCACTGACGTCAGGCAGGCCTGGTTATTTCCACATGCCACGATCTGGCTTGACCAAAAGTCGAGGCCCGCAGCGTCAGGGTCGCGGTTGAGAAAGTCTCGATACTGTTGCCGCACGAAAAAGCGAGCCTCATCAATCGGGTTTGTGGTTGCTGCGCTGGTGTCGTTGTCGGTGATCGTCAGCACCGCTGAGGCGTGGAGACCAAGCACCGCATGTTCAGGGTTGCTGAGCGTAACAGTCAACTGCTCGTCGTTCTCATCAAAGGCGTCGTCGGTGATAAAGATGGTAATGTCTTTGCTGATCTCGCCCGGCGCGAAGCTAAGCTGACCAACCAGGGTATTAGTGTCGTTACCCTGTTGCGCCGTACCATCATCGGCAGAATAACGAATTGTGGCATCTCTGGAAGTGTCCCCGCCCCGAGTCACGGTAATTTGAACGGCGCCCGCTTCCTCCGCGGCGACGATACTTTCAGACAAGACTTCGAGTATTCCCGGGACCACAGAAAAATCGGCCGTTTCGTCGGCATCGAGGTTATCAAAGGCTTCGGAAGCCTGGTCGAAAGTGTAACCAGGCTTTGTGACGGTAACGGCGTAGTCGGCTCCTCTCGGCAGACTGGAGAAAAGATAATCTCCATTCGAGTTGGTTGTGACCACACTGCTGCGGTAACCGGAGAGGGTCACGACGGCCCCAGCGAGCGCCGCTTCATCGATTGTTACCCGCCCGCGGATCGAGTGGGTGGTGAATGAAGCGCTAAAAACACGGTACTCGTTCGAGCCGAGCGCGGTGTAAGTACTTTGCGCCGGGGTGAACGTTTGGCCAATGAGCGAGGGCGTTACCGTGTAATTGCCCTCAGAAGGGACACCCGCAAAAGAGAAGTTGCCAGTGGCATCAGTTGTGGTCGTGCGGTTCTCCGAGCCCGAGAGAGTCAACGTGACTCCTGCCAGCCCCTGGTTGTTGCCGCTCACAATTACGCCACCAATCGAGTAGGTAACAAACGTTCCCGAAATGTCGAGTTGCTGGTCGGCGTCGAGGAGGTTGAAAGTCTGAGTTGCAGGGTTAAAAGCGTAACTCGTGCGCAATACATGGACGACGTAATTGCCCCCCGCCGGCAGGTCGTCGAACGAGAAGAAACCATCGGCTTCGGTTATCGCTGACGCGCTTCGCGAGCCTGAGAGCGTGACACTAACCCCGTCGAGGGCATTACCGGCCTGATCCGCTACAAAGCCCTGGATGTTATGGCGATTGCGAATTGCAGTGGACTGAAGAACCTGATCCCCTGCTGGCGTTACTATTTCGGGGATGGTCGGGTTGAAGGAGTGGTGACGGAGTGTGGGTGTGACCGAGTAGACACCACTCGTAGGGAGGTCGGAGAAATGATATCGGCCCTCGACATCGGTTTCGGTAACCACGTTCTGAGAGCCACTCAAGGCCACCGCCACTGCGGGAATGCCGGCGCCGGTTTCGTCAACCACACGCCCGGTGATCGCGAACTCAGGAGAGGGATTAGTGCTCAGATAATTGTCTAATGCCGCGCGTTTGTCAGCGTCACATTGCGGATCGTTTCCGCACTGAAGAAGCTCATTGGACCAGTAGAAATGTGCCGCCGCGTCCGGTGCGCGTCCGACCATTTCCATAAACTTTTGCCGCACGTGATCGACCGGATCGTCGTCTGGAGCCTCGATGACATTGGTGACCTGGGCCTGTGAAATCAATTCGTCATAGATCGAGTTGATGACCGTAAGCGTGCCGGTCTGAGCGTCGGCGCGAATGCGGTCAGCGCTGGCGACGCACTCCACGCGGTCGAGAATAGCGTTATTTACCCTGAACAGGGTGATGGCAGAGTCAGCATTGTGGCTCCAGCCGTAATGCGAGTTTTCGATCAGTACGCCGCGAAGATCCTCAAGGTAGTGGCCCGAAGTGCGGAGATTCGAGACATTAACGAAAAGGCCGGTTACGTATAAAAGATCGATCGGGGCGCTGGGCCTGAGGTAGCCATTGGGCCTGCTGGCGATGCCTTGCAGCGCGCCTTCATCGAGAAACACGCTGCTAATCACTGCTTCCCGGCGCGGTAAATTGTGATCCGGCGCCACTGCATTGTTAATGCTGATCCAGGAAAAAGGAGCAGCGAGACCCAACTTGCCAAACAACTCCGGGCGTTGCCCATAGTCGGCAAAGACCGCGTTCGAAACGGTGATGCCTTTCCAATAAAGGTTCTGGACCACCGAGGTGTAGTAGCCGCTGTTTGTGGTGCACCCTAAAAAGACACTCTGCTCGATTGCGAGCCGGCTCCAGGTGGCTATCACAATCCCGCCGCCGGCAGTCAGTGAGCTTAAGCCGTAAAACTCGCAGTGCCGAACAACAGCGTCGTCAACGTGATCGATGGAAAGGCTGATATAGGCATCGGTATTAACATCGGGCGTGCCTACAAACGCGATGTCTTTGATAAGAAAGTTCTGAAGGCCGCTGATCTTTACCGCGACCAGCTGCGCGCCGGTGCGCGGGTAGAACTCTGACATAAGGTCCAGCCCGCGAGTCAGGACTGAGCCACCCGCAGTCGGCGGCGGCACTGGTGTGGATGATTCGACTCCCTGGATGATGACCGACTGGGCCAGTCCGGTGAAATCCTTCGAGACTGGAGTATTGATTGAGTACCGGCCGGCGGGTACCAGGAGTGTTCCACCTCCAGCGTCTGCGATGGCATCGAGAGCATCTTGGAGGGCTGGCCCATCATCCGTTACTCCATCGCCGACCGCGCCGTAATCAGTAAGATTGAAAGTATCTGTAACCGCGGCGGGTGGGACCCATTCGGTTATTGGAGACCCGGTGGTTGATCGCGAGGTTCCTTCCACGCCCCCCGTAAAGGCACTAATCATAAAGAGAGTAACCAGCGTTACGGCGCTGATAATTCGGAGGAAGTTTTTGATTGGCAAGTCACAATTCTCCTGGTGAAGGGTTAAGTGGGCAGAGTTGCGGCTATTTGTGGGAGTAGGTTTGTTACAGCATATCAGTCAAATTGAAAGCGGATAGGCAATCTTAAAATTATTGAGGTCGGGCAAATTGTCGAAAACCAATGTCCTAAGCCCTTTGCCTGTATCCACCTGCTCTGGGGGTCGCAGGAGGCGAGGCGTTAACCATACCATAAGACGCGGGCTTGCGGTGAAAAGTTTTTCTAAATTGTTGACTCTTTCATTGGGCCACGTGGTCCAAAAGTAACATTGAATCATTCTGACTCAACTTCAAGCCTGAGCACGCGTGGCATTTCTTAAATAAAATGCGGAACGCATTGGCCCAAAGTGCAGCCTCGGCTCTATACTCGCTCTTCATGAAAAACCGACAGTTTGGTAAAACCGGCTGGATGGTCGGCGAAATTGGCTACGGAATGTGGGGCATGGGCGGTTGGTCAAACTCGGACGACCAGGAATCGCTCGAGTCCCTGCAAGCCGCGGTCGAGCTTGGCTGTAACTTTTTTGATACGGCTCACGCCTACGGTGACGGACACAGTGAGAAGCTGCTGGGCCAAATCGTGCGGGCTAATCCTGACAAACGACTCTACACGGCGACCAAGGTTCCGCCTAAGAACCAAGAGTGGCCCGCGCAATCAGGCTCCACTCTGATGGACTCGTATCCGCCCGATCAGGTCGAAGAATTCATCCACCGGAGTCTGGAGAGCGCTCGCCTCGAGAGTTTTGATCTCATGCAACTGCATACCTGGCACGACGAGTGGCTGAAAGACGATCGCTGGTTCTACACGCTTGACGACCTGCGTGGCCAGAAGCTGATCAAAGCAATTGGCATCAGTCTCAACCGTTGGGAGCCCTGGAATGGCGTGGGGGCGGTCAAAACCGGCCAGATAGATTCAGTTCAGGTGATCTACAACATCTTCGATCAGAATCCCGAGGACGAACTCTTTCCTGTTTGCCGGGAAATGAAGGTGGCGGTGATCGCGCGGGTGCCGTTTGATGAGGGCACGCTAACCGGCTCGCTGACGAAAGAGAGCACCTGGCCTGAAGGCGATTGGCGCAACACCTATTTCGTTATTGAGAATCTGATTCCCAGCGTGGAACGAGCCGAGGAATTAAAGAAACTCCTGGCAAACTGGAATCGAGAACATTCGACCGAGATTACGATGCCAGAGTTGGCGCTGCGATTCATCCTGGGCAACTCTGATGTAACTACGATTATTCCGGGTATGCGTAAACTGTCTCACGTCGAATCAAACGTCGCCACCAGCGATACCGGTGCTTTGCCACAGGAATTGTACGAGGAGTTAAGAAAGCATCGTTGGGTGCGCAAGCCGGCTCCCTGGTCACAGTGATTTTTCATCAGCAGATTACGAAGATTTTAGCCCTCAAGTTACCAGAATCATGAAGCCAGGCCGAGTCTCAATTAATTGAGAACAAATGGTCGCTACACTTACAAAAGCTGATTCGAAAAAATCTTTCATGTTGTTTTTCGTGTGGCTTAGTGGATTGTGCTTTTCTTAATCTTGCTCGAGGCCAGGACTTTGCAAGGTTGTCTCATGGATTCGATTAACAACTTAAAGCAGGCAAAATTCTTTTGAGCTTAGCCTCTTGTTAAGTTCATTTTAGAATCTGCGTATTTCTGCGTAATCTGTGGATAAAAACCCTTTGGAGAGATCAATGAAACAGATAGCTGTTTTCCTTTTGCTGTTAATCGCTTGCGTCCCGTGCCTGGCACAGTCGCCGCAGTCTGAGCGCTCGGAGTTCATCCGCATTGAAGCTCCCGTGATTGCGCTGACGCATGTGCGAGTGATCGATGGCACTGGAACCGCGGCCCAAGACGATCAAACCATTCTGTTAACCGGCGGCCGGATCCAATCAGTTGGGCCAAGCGCAACCGCCAACGTGCCACCCACTGCCCAGGTACTCGATCTCAAAGGCTACACGGTGCTGCCTGGCCTGGTGGGCATGCACAACCACATGTTTTTCCCAATGGGTGGCTCACCTCCGATGTACTCGAACATGGGCAGCAGTTTTCCACGTCTCTATCTCGCGCTAGGAGTCACGACGATTCGCACTACCGGCAGCGTCGCGCCGTTTACCGATCTGGAAATCAAGAAGTTGATAGACGCTGGGCGCATGATTGGTCCAAAGATGCATATTACCGCGCCGTATCTTGAAGGTCGGGGCGCTTTCACGCCGGTAATGCATCAGCTCACCGGCGCTGAGGACGCACGCCGAATGGTGAATTACTGGGCCGATCTCGGCGCGACCTCGTTCAAGGCCTACATGAACATCACCCGCGAAGAGTTGCGTGCCGCGGTCGATGAAGCTCACAAGCGGGGATTGAAAGTTACCGGGCATCTCTGTTCGATTGGATATCGCGAGGCGGCAGAAATCGGCATTGATAACCTCGAGCATGGTTTGTTTGCGGATTCAGAATTTGTGCCCAACAAACAGCCAAATCAGTGTCCGGGTAGCGGGGCGGTCACCGCCAGCCTGCGGGAATTGGATCTAAAGAGCGCGGCCGTTCAGGAAACGATCCGCACGCTGGTGATGAAGAAAGTGGCGATCACTTCTACACTGCCGGTTTTAGAGGCGGCCGGCGTCCCTTTGAGCCAGAGCGGTCTCGGAGCGGCGAGTGCGCTGATGAATCCTCGAGTTTTTGGCGTGATGTCGACCGACGCGCGGGTGCGATATCTGACAGCGCGGGCCCGCGTTTCGGCTGCTACGGATTTCACCTCATTGTTGCGGAAGGCAATGGACTTTGAGCGAGCTTTTGTTCAAGCCGGAGGTCTACTTATCGCTGGACTGGATCCAACCGGGAATGGTGGCGTGGTGGCTGGTTTCGGTGACCTGCGCCAGGTAGAGCTTCTGGTCGAAGCCGGCTTCACGCCGGTCGAAGCAATCAGGATTGCCAGCTTTAACGGGGCAAAGTTTCTCGGAGAAGAAGCCCGGATTGGTTCCATCGCTGCGGGTAAACAGGCTGATTTGATGGTGGTAAAAGGAAATCCTGCTGCGAACATTTCGGACATCGAGAAAGTCGAGATCGTTTTTAAGGATGGAATCGGCTATGACACCGAAAAGCTGATCCAATCTGTGCAGGGATTGGTTGGGATCAGGTAATGAGCTGGACCAGGTTAGATGTGAGATTCGATGGACCACCCACAGCGCTCACGGAGGGCCGGCGCTACCGAAATTTTCTCGTGCCTGAAGCCTTACGTTTCGGATTCCTCATTTCAAAACTCACGGCTCTGTTTTTGGCCCTCTCGCTGACCGCGATTAGTGCGAATTCACAATCGCGCACCAACGTCGAGAGACAGCAGCTTGCCGCGCAAGTAAAAGCCGAATTTCTACACGCCTGGCGCGGTTACAAAAAGTATGCCTGGGGCCATGATGACTTGAAGCCGCTGAGCAAGACGCATCATGACTGGTACGCCGAGCCGTTGCTGATGACGCCCGTAGATGCCCTGGACACGATGCTTCTCATGCGACTGAAGGATGAAGCTCGAGAAACCCGGGAATACATCGTCAGGCACCTGTCTTTCGACAGGGACATTTACGTCCAGAACTTCGAAGTCACGATTCGCCTTCTCGGCGGTTTGCTTTCAAGTTATCAACTCACCGGCGACAAGCGGCTCCTGGTGCTGGCGGAAGATCTGGGCCACAGACTGCTGCCCGTTTTCAACTCACCAACCGGCCTTCCTTATCGCTTCGTCAATCTAAAAACCGGCAAAGTGCGCGGAGAAATCAGCAACCCTGCCGAGACTGGTACGCTGCTGATCGAGTTTGGCACCCTCAGTAGAGTCAGTCGAAACCCGATCTTCTACGAAAAAGCCAAACGCGCGCTGGTGGAAACCTACAATCGGCGTTCACCAATCGGTCTGGTTGGCACGCGAATCAATGTCGAGACCGGGAAGTGGACTAATCCCGGCAGCCACATCAGCGCCGAGATAGATAGTTACTACGAGTACCTTCTGAAGAGCTGGTTGCTGTTTGGCGATGAGGATTGTAAACGGATGTGGCTCAGCAGCATTCAGTCTGTACATCGGTATCTGGCTGATGAAGTAGATCGCGGCGTAAGTCGAAGGGTTGATCCCGAACGTTGGTATGGCCATGCGGATATGAATACCGGTAAACGCACGGCCACCACTTACGGTGCTCTCGATGCGTTTTTTCCGGCCGTATTAGCTCTCTCGGGAGATTTGAGACAAGCAGCGCGCTTGCAGGACTCGTCGATCAGAATGTGGAGGCTGCACGGTATCGAACCGGAGGTATTGAATTATCAGACGATGGAAGTCATGCATGCAGGCTACCCGTTGCGACCGGAGATCGTGGAATCGACTTACTACCTCTATCACTACACGAGGAATCCGAAGTACCTGGAGATGGGAAAGACCCTGTTCGAGGATTTCGTTAAATACTGTAAGACCGACGAGGGTTATGCGGCGCTTAAGAGCGTGGTGACTAAAGAGAAATCCGACTCCATGCAGAGCTTTCTCTTCGCTGAGACCTTCAAGTACTTTTATCTGCTCTTTGCGCCGCCTGCAACCCTCAACTTCGAGCGAGTGATCTTCAACACCGAAGCCCACCCCATGCGAAAGATGAACTAGTGTCCGCAGATTCCGCCGATTTATTAGACTGTGAAATTGGTGTCATCTGCGGATCTTGCTTGTTACTCTTACCTTGAAATGGGGCCTCAGTGCCGGTGATGTATTTTCTTCTTGTGCATCTCCTCAGCCTTCGCTCGCTGCTCGGTCGTCAGGAGGGCAAAGATTTTGGACTTCGTGCGCTCGTGCTCGACTATCGTGTCAGCCATGAGCTGTGCCTGTTGATTCGCCAAAGCGCGGACCTGCGCCTCATCAAACTGCCCATTCGCAGTCGCCGCCTCGATTTGTTGGTGGACTTCATCCATCTTGTTGTGCAGCGGCTCAGTGGCTGCGCGGGCCGCTTCGAGGATCGATTTGATCTGCGTTTGCTGAGCGTCGGTTAGATCCAAGACCCTGGCCATATGCTCAACCATCTCGGGCCCGGGAAAACGCCCGCGCGCATGTCCCTCGCTCCGTCGTTCCTGCGCCTGCATCCTCGGAAACGCAGAGCCCAGCGCGAACACTGCCAAGCCGATAACGAGGGTAGCAATGCCACCCAACATGAAAATTCGATTTCTCATTTTTAATCTCCTCTTAATCATTTAAAGGCCGATGTCCTTTTCCATCTGGCCGCTCCTGTTGATATGCCCTTTATACGCGAGATGGCCCACTGGCGATGTAAAGAGTCAGTTATCTTCCGTAAAGTTTTGTAAAGCAATGTCCGACAAGCTTCAGCTTAATGTCCGACAAGCTTCAGCTTGTCGTTCCGCCCAAGGGTCAATTGGGCGCGTCTCGGTGGCTCGGTGGCTCCATCCCAGGATCGCGACCGCAAAGAAACGACAAACTTGAGTGTCCGACAAGCTTCAGCTTGTCGTTCCGCCCCAGAGTCAATGGGGCGCGTCTCGGTGGCTCGGTGGCTCCATCCCAGGATCGCGACCGCAAAGAAACGACAAACTTGAGTGTCCGACAAGCTTCAGCTTGTTGTTCCGCCCCAGAGTCAATGGGGCGCGTCTCGGTGGCTCGGTGGCTCCTTCCCAGGATCGCGACCGCAAAGAAACGACAAACTTGAGTGTCCGACAAGCTTCAGCTTGTCGTTCCGCCCCAGAGTCAATTGGGGCGCGTCTCGGTGGCTCGGTGGCTCCATCCCAGGATCGCGACCGCAAAGAAACGACAAACTTGAGTGTCCGACAAGCTTCAGCTTGTCGTTCCGCCCCAGAATCAATGGGGCGCGTCTCGCTCCTTCCCAGGACCGCAATTGTCAGAAACGACAAACTGAAGTTTGTCGGACTTCTCTTGACACTTCTTTACACAGGGGCGCCTGAGTGTCAGGCTACAATAGAGCATTCTCTTTTGGCGCATGGACCAAATACTAATCATTGACGATGATGTTGCGTTGTGCGAGCTGGTGATCGAATATCTCGAGCCACTCGGCTTCAAGGTTGCTTCAGTGCATCGTGGCGACATTGGCGCCGAAAGCGCGCTGGCGGGTGAGTACTCGATTGTCGTCCTTGATGTCATGCTGCCGGGCCTCAACGGATTTGAGGTCTTAAAGCGCATCCGGGAGCGGTCAAGAATTCCGGTGTTGATGCTCACGGCGCGCGGCGATGACGTGGATCGGATTGTGGGCCTTGAGATTGGCGCCGACGACTACTTGCCAAAACCCTTCAATCCGCGCGAGCTGGTGGCGCGGATTCGCGCGATCTTACGTCGTACCGGTTCTGAGGCATCGAGCAGTGTCGCGCCCGCGAAGCCCTTGATCGTGGGTGACATCGAATTGGATCCGGGTACGCGAGTCGTGCGTCGAGCGAGCAAGTCAGTCGCGCTGACGGCAGTCGAATTTGATCTTTTGGAAAAATTGCTTCGTGGTGCGGGCCGGATCCTGACTCGCGAAGACTTATCAAAAGAGGTACTGGGCCGCAGTACTTCACCTTTCGATCGCAGCATCGACATGCACATCAGCAATCTGCGCAAGAAGCTGGGCCATCGGGTTCACGGCGTGGAACGCATCAAGACCGTGCGCGGAGTCGGTTATATCTACGCGCAACTTAACGCTACCGGTGGAGAGTAGACAACTTGCCTCGAAGTCTCTTTTTCAAAATCTTCCTGTGGTTCGGCGCGGTGATGCTGACGGTAATCGTCGGCACGTTTGTCGTAGGTGAGCTGACGCGTCCCGAACCGCTCCGGCCGCCGCGGGAATCGATGAATCAGGTGCTGAAAGGCTATGCTGAAACTGCCGCCGAGACGTACGAGCGTGATGGTCAGACCGCTCTGGTTGAATACATCGATCGCATCCACAACCAATCAGACCTTCATATTTTTCTCTTCAATAGCCAGGCTCAGAGTCTATCCAATCATCGAATGCCGCCGGGAGCGCCGGTATTAGCGCAGAGAGTTTTGGAAAATCCGCGGGCAGAATTCGTTCCCGAAGGAATGCCGCCCTTGCTGGCACAACCCATCGTTACTTCGCGAGGGGAGCGATACGTGTTGGTGGCCGAAATGCTCGTCCGCAGGCGTTCGGGGCTCGGACACTTCTTTGCCGGAATCACTCACCTGTTGGGTGTTGGTTTGGTGGGCGCGCTGTTTTGTTATTGGCTGGCCCGGTATCTCACTTCGCCGGTCGCAAAACTCAGCGCGGCAACGCGTGAACTGGCCCATGGCAACCTCAGCGTCAGGGTCGCACCGGCAATCGGGAGACGACGGGATGAGCTGGCTTCTTTGGGTGCGGACTTTGATCTCATGGCCGAGCAAATCGAAGCGCTCATAAACAGTCAGCGGCGGCTGCTGGGCGACATCTCTCATGAGTTGCGTTCGCCGCTCGCGCGCTTGAACGTGGCGCTCGAGTTGGCAGTGCAGCGCGCCGGCCCGGACGCCGCGTCCGCGCTCGAGCGGATTCAGCGCGAAGCGGAAAATCTGAACGACATGATTGGACAGCTTCTGGCGCTGACGCGATTGGAAAGTGGCACGGAAGGTTTGCGAAAGTCCGAATTGGATCTAAAACAATTGATTCAGGAGATTGTCGACGACGCGGATTTTGAGGCCCACAGCCGTAATCGCTCAGTAAGACTCGAAACGATCGACGGTTGCACCGTCAACGGAACCGAGCCGCTACTCCGCCGCGCGATCGAGAATGTCGTCCGCAACGCCGTTCAGTACACGGCCGAAGGGACGGAGGTTGAAGTTCGGCTGCGTTTGGATTCGTGCGGGGCCTTGAACACTGTCGGAAAAGGGGAATTAAGAGCCGCAAAGTCTGGGCGCCCACGGAGGGACACCCCTTCAGTCCAAAGTCTTGATCGTTGTGCCGTCATCAGTGTTCGCGACCACGGCTGCGGTGTTCCCGAGTCATCTCTTCCGAAAATTTTTCATCCATTCTATCGGGTGGATGAAGCGCGCGATCGCGAGGCGGGAGGAGTGGGGCTCGGTTTGGCAATCGCCGAACGGGCAGTTCGATTGCACCAGGGAACGGTGACTGCGGCCAACGCATCCGGCGGCGGCCTGGTGGTTACGATCATCCTTCCAAGCGCCACTTAATAACTGCCGGTAGTGGCGTGTTCGTGATTAGGCTGCTTTCTCAGTTGAGTGATAAAAAGCGATCCACAAAATGCCACGAACCAGCACTAAGTTTTTAGTGATAGTTTGTGTCAGTTCGGGGATCGGTTTTTTGTTCGGCTTACCTGCTTATTGAATCTGCGGATCCGCGGACAGCTACTTCGGGGTAACGCCCAGGTTATGCAGAATAAACGCGTAAATGTCCGCGTTCTGCTCGATCGCCTTCCTCGTATTGCTGGCGCCGTGGCCTGACTTGGTGTCGATCCGAATCAGCACCGGAGCCTCGCCACCCTGGGCGGCTTGCAAGGTCGAAGCGTATTTGAACGAATGCGCCGGCACGACCCGGTCGTCATGATCGGCAGTAGTGATCAAGGTCGCCGGATACTTTACGCCAGCCTTGATGTTGTGCAGCGGAGAGTAGGCCCGTAGCGCTTGGTATTCCGCTTCGTTGTCGCTCGAGCCGTAGTCGGAGATCCAGTTCCGGCCCACTGTGAATTTGTGAAAGCGCAGCATGTCCATCACGCCGACTTGCGGAATCGCTACCTTGAAAAGCTCCGGCCGCTGATTCATCACTGCGCCTACCAGCAAGCCGCCATTCGAGCCACCCTGGATCGCCAGCTTTTGTGACGAGGTGTACTTGTTGGCGATGAGATATTCCGCCGCGGCAATAAAGTCGTCGAAGACGTTTTGCTTTTTGAGTTTCGTTCCGGCCTCGTGCCACTTCTCACCATACTCACCGCCGCCGCGCATATTCGCTGAAGCATAAATCACTCCTTGTTCCAGCAGCGCCAATCGCAGCGCGCTGAAATTCGGCGAGGTGACTACATTGAAACCGCCGTAGCCATAGAGCAGGGTCGGATTGTTTCCGTCGAGCTTGATGCCCTTCTTATGCACGATGAACATTGGGACGCGCGTGCCGTCCTTGCTCGTGTAGAAGACCTGCTTGGTCTCATAGTCGGTCGGTTTGAAGTCGGGAATCTCAGGCGAGCGAAACACACTCGACTTCTGGGTCGCGATGTCGTACTTGAAGATCGTGCCCGGATAGTTAAAGGTAGTAAAAGTGTAAAAGACAAACTTGTCGTCGCTTCGGCCCCCAAAGCCGCTGGCCGTACCGAGGCCGGGCAGTTTGATCTCGTTCTCCAACTTCCCGTCGAGACTGTACACGTAGGCGCGGGTAGCAACGTCTTTAAGATAACTGACAAAGAGTTTGCCGCCCGCGATATTCCCGTTCACCAGCGGCTCCGGCTTTTCGGGAATAATGTCGGTCCACATTTCCGGTTCGTTCGGATCCCAAAGCACCACCTTGCCGTTTGGCGCTTTGTGATCAGTAAACAACAAAAACCGGTCACCGACATTTTCGATTACTCCGTAAGAGTCGTTGCCAATTTCGGCTACGATGGGCTTAAAAGTTTTATCGCTGCCGGAGAGTTCGCGATAAAACAGTGCATTCCCTTTCTTCCCCTTGCCGCGTTCGGAGATGCTAAGGATCGCGTATCGTTGGTCTTCCGTGGTGCGGATCCCGTAGAAACGATGCGGATTTTTCTGATCTTCGTAAATTAGCTCGTCCTCTGATTGCGACGTGCCCAGCTTGTGGTAAAAGATCCGTTGGTTTTCGTTTTCCGCGGTCTTCTCTTTTCCTTTTTCCGGCGCTGGGTAGCTGATGTAATAAAAGCCGTTACCGGCCCAGGCAACTCCGGAGAATTTGATCCACTCGAGTTTGTCAGGCTGCGTTGTTTTCGTTGGCACGTCCATCACGAAATACTCTTGCCAGTCTGAACCGCCTTTCGAGATGCCGTAAACAGCAATCTTCCCGTCTTTTGAAAGTGAGAAAGTGCTCAGGCGCGAGGTGCCGTCTTCGGAAAATTTGTTCGGATCGAGTAAGACTTCCGGCGTGCCGTTCAAACCTTTTTGAATGTAAAGGACGCTCTGGTTTTGCAGGCCATCATTCTTGGAGAAGAAAAAGTACTCGCCGCGACGCGAGGGTGACGAGTATTTGGGATAGTTGAAGAGCTTCTCAAGCCGCGCCACGAGCTGCGCGCGGAACGGGATCTTTTCCAGATAAGCGAACGTGACTCTGTTTTGCGCCTCGACCCATGCCGCAGTCTCGGCGGAATTCTCGTCTTCGAGCCAGCGATATGGATCGGCGATGGGTTCGTTGTGGTAAGTATCGACGTGGTCGATCTTCTTCGTTACTGGATACGCGAGCCTGGGGTCGGAAGCTGTCGCTTCGGCGGACGAAGGCGCGGTTACGGGCGCGGAAAGCTTCTGCGCATTCTGGGCTGTCTGGGCTTCCGCAAGGGGAATCAAAACAGCAACGGAAGCGATTGCTAAAGCAAGTAACGCCATCATCGGCGCTCGCAGCAAAGTAGTAATGCAAGACTCGGCAGTATCCTTCTTCATCGCATCTTCTCCTGGAGTATTTGGTTGAAAACGGAAACTTGAACAACCCGGGATAGTTTTAACGCGCATACTCTAATCGATTCATCTCAAAAGTCCAACGGCGCAAAAGAGGGAATTCAAAAAATCGGACGCGGTCACGGGATTCCGAGCGCACGCCTTGAAAATTACCATTACTGCTCACTGCTTACTGCTCACTGCTTACTGCTTACTGCTTACTGCTCACTGCTCACTGCTCACTGCTCACTGCTTACTGCTCACTGCTCACTGCTAGTGGTTTGCCGCAGCGGTTGCAGAAGCGCGCGGAACTCTCCTTCTGAAGAGCACCACAAGCGGGACAGGTTCGGCCTACCTGGAGATTAGCGCCGCAGGTTGAACAGAACCCCGCGCCGGCGCTATTGGCCGCGCCACAAGTACCGCAACGGCCAGGCAATGGCGGAACATAACCCCCCGCTTTGCGCGCAATGTGTCCTTCGATTAACTTCCACGCGTCTTCAGTGATGCGGTATTGCCAGTAAGCGCCCAGCGCCGGCAGAGCGAGCAGTAGGCCCGCGGAAAGTAACAGCGCAACGGCGGCTACGGCGGCTTTATCAAACCACTTTTGCATGCCAATCTCGACGCGCGTTCCGCCTGCTTCCGGCGTGATCTTGATCGTCAGTGCGGCGGAGAGTCCCGTAAGATCCCGCAGCGTGCCGGACTTGCGCGCCTGGAGCACGCTCGTCGTCGACACCTGCATTGTTTGCACTTCATAGTTCTCATCGAAAAGACTACGGAGCTCAGCCAGGAGTGTTTGCACGTCGGCTTCAACGCCAGGGTAGTATCTGCTGTCCATTTGATTCTCTCTCCGGTTCTTTCTACTCTACGCAGGAATCGAAATCAATGTTCGACATACGCAGAATCTTGTTTTTGACAAGTTTTCGGCACCCAGTGATCCCGCAAAACCAGGAAGTAAACACGAAGTAGTAGATCCACGAACAGGAGTCTTTGATTGAAAAACCCACACGCTGCTATTGCACTTTTGCTCATCCTCCTAATTTCGCTTGCGCAAAGTAATTCAACGTTCGCGCAAACTTCTGGTCGCTCCGCAGCGCTCGACGGATTTACTTCTGAAGGCGCCGCCGCCCAGCGCCGCCGAGAGGAACAGTTTCGCGCTGTACCGCAGCCAGACTTGGCCCGCGAGCATCTGCGAAAGCTAACCGCAGAGCCTCATGTAGCTGGAACTAAAGAAGACTACGCAACTGCAATCTATGTGCGTGATCAGATGCGCAGCTATGGGCTTGCCGCTGAGCTAAAAGAGTATGAAGTCTTATTACCCTACCCAAAGCGACCGAGCGTAATAGAGCTGATCGCCAGCCGCCGGGAGAAACTGAATTTAACAGAAGCAGTCATCCCGGAAGATCCATCTTCATCGCACGCGAAAATAATTCCCCTCTTCAATGGCTATAGTCCAAGCGGCGATGTCACCGCTCCCTTGGTTTACGTCAACTATGGTTTGCCGCCGGACTATGAAGCGCTCAAAAAGCTCGGCGTGACCGTTAAAGGAAAGATCGTGCTGGCGCGCTATGGCAACTCTTTTCGCGGAGTGAAGGCAAAAGTCGCGGAAGAGAATGGCGCAGCCGGATTGATCATTTACTCCGATCCAGCCGACGACGGCTACATGAAAGGCGATGTTTACCCAAACGGTCCCTGGCGCCCGGCCAGTTCAGCGCAGAGGGGTTCGGTGCAATATTTGTTTCTGTATCCGGGCGATCCGTTAACACCGGGCCGCCCTTCGATTCCCGGTGTGCCAAGATTAAAGATCGAAGAGGCGACCGACCTCACTCGAATACCAGTACAACCAATTTCCTACGGCGATGCGCGCCGCTTGCTTGAACGCTTGCGCGGCCCCTTGCGACCTGATGGTTTCCAAGGTGGCTTGCCGTTCGCTTATCACGTGGGCGGCAACGAAGATGTGCGGGTTCATCTGAAAACTGAGATGGATTACCAGGTGCGGAAGATCTGGAACGTGATCGCACGCATCGAGGGAGGCGACGAGAAAGATCGCTGGGTGCTGATGGGAAACCACCGTGATGCATGGACCTTTGGGGCCGTGGATCCAAACAGCGGCACGACGGCAATGCTCGAAGCCGCGCGAGGTTTTGGCCAACTCCTGAAAAGCGGATGGACGCCCAGGCGCACGATCGTGCTTTGCAGTTGGGACGGCGAAGAGTATGGCTTGATTGGCTCGACCGAATGGGCGGAAGAATATGCAGACGAATTGAAACAGAAGGCAGTTGCTTACCTGAACATGGACGCCGCGGTGTCTGGAGCACACTTTGGCGCGTCATCGGTGCCTTCTTTGTGGGGTTTGATCAGGGCTGCGACCCGTGACGTGCGAGATCCCAAAACTGGAAAGAGTGTCTATCAACAATGGCAGGATCGCGCCCGCGAGGATGGTCCGGAAGCTGAACTGGCTGAGGAATCCGGATCGGACGTAAAAGCCGCGGAAGCGGGCATTGGTTCGCTCGGGTCCGGCTCCGATTACACTCCTTTTTTGCAACATCTCGGCATTCCTTCACTCGACATGGGCTTTGGCGGCGACTACGGTGTCTATCATTCCGCCTACGATTCATTTCATTGGATGTCGCGGTTCGGCGATCCCACCTTCGCATATCACGTTGCGGCGGCGCAGTTGTGGGGAACCGTGGCTCTGCGTTTGGCTGACGCGGACGGACTGCCATTTGATTACACGGACTATGGCGTCCAGATTCGCGAGTTTTTTAATGAGAGCGTTAAGACCGCCAGGCGCCGCAATCTTGCCACAGCGTTTGACGAGAAAAAGATGAGGGAAGCGGTGGAAGACTTTTCCCGCGAGGCCGCGCGGGTTGAAAAGAGCAGGCAGGAAACGGTGATCGAGATCGAACAAACTCGCGTCCAGGCTAACGACCGGCATCCAAGAGCTGTGGCCAGGTTGAAGCGAATCAACGAAGCTCTGATCGCTGTCGAACGCGCCTTGACGGATGATCGGGGATTACATGGCAGGCCTTGGTACAAACATCAGATTTACGCGCCGGGTTTTTACACAGGATACGCCGCACAACCGCTCCCCGACTTTCGCCAGGCGCTGGAAGATCGCAACGGCCCCAACGCGAAGCAGGCTCTGGAGGCAATTGTCGAGGCTGTCAAACGAGCCACCGAGGTGTTACGCAAGGCGCGTGACTGAGAACGTGTGAGCGTTGGAAAAGCGCTGGACGCAGAGGCCAGGGGTTAATAACGAGGTCGAAACGGGCGCAGTAGAGATTTTCCTGGGCAGTAAGACGAATAGGACTAATAGGACGAATAGGACTAATAGGACGAATAGGATTAATAGGACGAATAGGATTAATAGGACGAATAGGATTGATCAATTTTTAGCCTTTGCTTTCTTCTCCGCTGGTGGGGGAAGCTTCTGAGCCGCCTCGAGGATTGATTCGCCGTGTTCCGTTAACGCTGCAAAGCCGGCTATTTCTTCATCGCTTTTCGCTTGATCGCGCAAGGGCTTTAACTGCTCAAAAATTCGCGTCGCCTCTGCGGCCAATTTCCGAAGAGATTTTGGAATTAGTGGGTTCTTTTCGTCGCGCAAGCTGACGTCGTCGATATTGGTGATCGCCTCGTCGAGGATTTTAGCAATGTCGGCTAACAGTTCTGCCCGCGATCCAGTTGGCAACTCCCCCCACTTCTGAGAGTCTTTTTTTAGCTGCTTGGAGTTGGTTGCAACGGCGCCGGTCAACACCAGGAGCCGGCGATGGGCCGCTTTTACGAAGACGTCTATTCTTTGATCCAGAACCTGAGCGTCCTTAACGAGTTCGGCCTCCTGTGGCGTCAAATGATCTCGAGACTGGGCAGCGGCTGTTGCGGCCAGAGCAGGCGTGATGAACAGAAGAGCCGCGGGCAACACAAGCGCTCGAATCGTAATCATGGTTTGTTCTCCGGCGTAGGACGCGCGTCTTTTGATTGTTTGGGCCTTTTGTCATCGGCGGGCATTGGCGGCGCGTCGCGAACCACTGTATGGCCGTAGAAAGAGTTGAGCGCTTCAGTGCGGCCTTTTCTGGCAAAGTCTTCCAACTCCTTGATCCAGACGGCATACTCAAGGGGTGTAACTCGGCGAATTGCGGTGAGACGTTGTCCATGAGCTCGCAATGCCAACTCCAAACGCTTGTACAAATCTCGCGTCTTGTTTTTGTCTCGGCTCATTGGATGGAGAAAGCTCAAGGCGTCCTCGATCAGTGCGGCATATCGGCCTAATTCGTTTCCGGCGCTGTGGTAGTCGTTTTGATCAGTCAACAACTGCGCTTTGGCGAGATGCGCTTCAGCCAACTCGAGTGTGGTGCGGATTCGTGACTTCGCATCCTTCGCCGCCTCGAGCTGTGTCTTTTCCTGCAGAGAGATGACCTTGGGCGGCGGGGGCGCAGTCAACTGTTGGCCGGGGTTCTCCTGAGCGCGCACTGTTGGAACAAACACGGAGAGGCAGATCAGCGCCGCTTTAATAATCGGTTGACTTATGATCAATTGAATATCGGGCCGCTTCATTTTTCGCGTATCTCGCTCGAGACCTTCAGGTGTAGAGAGTTAACGCTTTCGTTTGACGCCCTGGCGCAGCTGGATCTGGCGCCGCAGCGATGGCAGGCGCAGGTTAACCTTGTCGATCTCGAGTTGGTTGGTCTTCGCATCAGCGCGTCCGAGAAAAGCTTCGTAGGCAACCAGAGCTTCGTCATATTCTCCAAGATAATCGTGCGCGCTGGCAATGAAATAATACGCCACGGCAAGATCCGGCCTGGCTCTTAACAGCCATTCGTACTCCGGAATGGCTTCCGGATAACGCTGGAGCTCATACAATGCGGTCGCCAGGTTCGCGTGCGCCGTATAGTGGTCGGGAAGCGCAGCAATCACTCGGCGCAGGATAACTGTGGCTTCGGCAAAACGTCTGGCGCGAATGAGTGCCGAAGCGAATCCGGTCGCGTACTCGGGATTATCCCTCTCGATCTCAACTGCCTGGCGATAAAACTCAAGAGCGCGAGACGGATCCTCGGTGCGAAAAGAACTCCCAAGGCGAGCGAGCAGCATCGCATTGCGGGGATTCTTTTCCAGCAGCTTAAGCAGAGCAGCGCGAGCCGTCGCTTCATCATCACTGTTGGCGGCCTCAATCTCTGCCGACGTCCCCATCACGGTGCTTTTGACGCCAGGTGAATCCCTCTCACTGGAGATCAACCCGGCAGACTCGGCAACGCGACGCGCATCGTCCGGCTTACCAACACGCTGGTACGCAATGGCCACGCGAGAAAGGAATGACTTGTCGGAGCTTCTTACTCGCTCGGCAGCGCTTAAATCTTCAATCGCCTCTTCGTACTCGCCTGCCTCAACCCTTATTTCGGCGCGCTCTATCAGCGCGGCAATATTTTCGGGTTCGATCTGCAGCACGCGCTGCAGACTTGCGACGGCTTGGGACTTGTTTCCGGTAGTCCGCTCTGCCATCGCCCGCACGAGCCAGGCCGAAGCCGGAGCTTCGGGAGTAAGCGTGGCGGTTTGCGCGAGTTTAAGGGCCTCGGTCGCGTCCCCTGCGCGAAGTCGAAGATTCGCCAGGACGCGGAGAGCTACATAATCCTGCTTGTTGTGTGTTAGCGCCTGCCGCAGCATCAACTCAGCGTCTCGTTCGCGACCGGAGCGTGCCAGCAAGGCGCCCAAAGAGGAGTAAGGAAGTGACCAATCTTTTCGGAGCTTTATGGCCCGTTGAAATGCCGATTCAGCTTCTGCCAGCCGACCCATCGAAACCAGCACATTTCCGAGTTGAAACTCGGCCTCTGGAAACTCGGGTCTTACCTTAAGAGCCTCCTCGTAAAACGCCAGCGCCCGCTTCAAATCTCCTCGGGCGTGCGCATTCTGAGCTTGCTCGAATAACTTGACGGGATCTGCTGCACCGTCACCCAGAAGGTCCTCAGTTTGTCCGACGCCCGAGGGTGCAGAACAAGCCACAACCAGGGCAGCAGCCAAAAGGAGCTTCGTTGATTTTGACCACATTCGAGAAAGCATTACTGAACAGTTGCACATCAGAAAACCAAGCCGCGATTCAGACGAGGATGAATCGCTTTAGGGAGACTTTGATGTTAACACGCTCAAAGTTAGAGCGTCCAAGTTAAGTTGCGATAAACCAGTGACATGCAACTTGAGATGCCGGTTGCACTGGTCTTGATGCATGGGATAACATGCGCTCCCGTATCCTGATCTAATAGTTTGTGAAAAAATTGAGCGTGCCCCTCGTGTCTATATATTTCCGGAAATGCTGAAATTAGTGAAAGCACCTGCAATGGACAAGACCCAATCGGTGAGTTGTGAATCTCCTGTTTCCGCCAATAAGTCTGTTGACGCTAAGCAAGAAAGCCTGCGCCGGCTTTTTAGTGAAATGGAATCTGTGGTCGTCGCTTTTTCTGGCGGCGTCGACAGTACTTATGTCGCTTATGTTGCCAACGAGGAACTCGGCGCCCGCGCAGTTTGTGTCACTGGTGAATCAGCCAGCTTGCCGAGTTATCAAAGAGAAGAGATTGCTCGCATTGTTGCGAATTTCGGTTTTCGTGCTGAGCAAATTAAGACCGAGGAGCTGGAAAACGCCCGCTATACTGCCAACGCTCCTGACCGCTGCTTCTATTGCAAAGATGAATTGTATACAAAGCTGGGGCGGCTGGCCCAGGAACGTGGGATTCAGTTTATCGTGGATGGGTCGACCACTGATGACCTCAACGACTACCGGCCAGGGCGAGCAGCAGGCGCCCGACACCAGGTTCGCAGCCCCTTGATCGAGATTGGCATAAGTAAGAAAGAGGTGCGCGAGTTGAGCCTCAAGGCGGGCTTGCCGACCTGGGATAAACCCGCTAGTCCCTGCCTTTCTTCCCGAATAGCCTACGGAACCCCGGTCACTATCGAACGTCTCGCGACTGTGGATCGAGGTGAGGAGATCCTGCGGCAAATGGGTTTCCGAGAGTTTCGCGTCCGCCATCACGACGGTCTGGTGCGCTTAGAGGTGGCCACCGAGGAGATGGATCGGGCTCTGCGGCGTGAAGTAGCCGAGGAGTTAGCTCAGCGCTTTCGCGAACTGGGCTTCAAGTATGTAACTCTGGATCTACACGGTTACCGCACCGGCGCCATGAACGAAGCTCTGCGTTAGAACTGCCGTACGAAAAACTTGGAGACACACATGTGTAGCATGCCCATGCCGAGCACCGTCTACGTGGATGACATCCGCGAGATCAAAGAAGCCAATCCGTTTGAATCGATGATGTCCCGGTTTGATCGCGCCGCGCAGTTACTCAACCTTGATCCGGATCTTTATGCGGTGATGCGTGTTCCAAACCGCGAACTCAAAGTCTACATTCCTACGAGGATGGATTCAGGACGCATTCAGGTTTTCGAAGGATACCGGGTTCAGCATAACTTTGCGCGGGGGCCGGCGAAGGGAGGAATTCGCTACTCACCGGACGTCAATATTGACGAGGTGCGAGCGCTGGCCGCCTGGATGACCTGGAAATGCGCGGTCGTGAACGTCCCATTTGGCGGAGCGAAAGGCGGCATCGTCTGCGATCCTCAGCAGATGTCTATTGGTGAGATCGAGCGGATGACACGCCGCTATGCTGCTGAGCTGCTTGACTTCATTGGGCCGGAAAAGGACGTGCCGGCTCCGGACATGAATACGAACGAGCAGACAATGGCGTGGATCATGGACACCTATTCAATGCACGCTCGACACACAGTTACCGCGGTGGTTACCGGAAAGCCGATTGACCTCGGTGGTTCGTCCGGCCGGCGGGAAGCGACCGGTCGTGGTTTGCTCTTTGTGATCAATGAAGCCATCAAGCGATTTCGGATGACTCCGGAGGCGACGCGAGTTGTGGTTCAAGGGTCAGGCAACGTTGGCGGAATTGGCGCGCTCCTGCTGCATGAGGCCGGCTACAAAGTAGTTGCCATATCGGACGTTCACAGTGGAATCTACAATCCAAACGGGATCGATATTCCAGCAGCCCTTGATTACCTTCAGCAGACACGGTCTTTCGAAGGCTACGATGGGGTTGAGTACGTTAGCAATAATGAACTCCTCGAACTTGAATGCGATGTGCTGGCGCCGGCCGCCACCGAGAACCAAATCACGTCGCAGAACGCCGACCGAATTCGTTGCAAGGTGCTCGCCGAAGGCGCTAATGGACCCACGACCGCCGCCGCGGATGAGATTCTGCACGAGAAGGGCGTTTTTGTGATTCCAGACATTCTGGCCAACGCTGGCGGGGTCACGGTGTCCTATTTTGAGTGGGTGCAGGACCGGATGGGTTACTTCTGGCGCGAGGATGTAGTCAATCAGAGGCTTCAAGATACGATGGTGGCTAGTTTCAACGATTTGTGCCGTTATGCCAATGCTCATGGCGTGGACACCAGGACCGCGGCCTACATGCTGGCGATAGATCGGGTGGCCTACGATACTCGCATGCGCGGTATTTATGCGTAACGTTGCGTGACGGAAAAAACATAAACAAAAAGGCCCTAAATGGTGAAAAAGTGTTGATTTCCGCCAGCAGGTAGAGTATGGTCTGGCATGATTTCAGCACTTGGCCCAAGCAAACATCTCTACCGTTTGCGCGAGGCTTAAGGACTGATCTCTTTGACTTTGTAGTTGGAGCCTCCGCATTAGCAAGTAATTGCTTGCGCTGGGTCAACGCTCTAAAGCAAATTTTATACTTTCGCAGGAGGAATGCGATGAGACTCGCAACTAGGGCGCTTATTGCCGCGCTCACCACGCTGATATTGTGTGCCGCCGTATCAGCACAGACTTTGAGATCGGATGACGATCCGCGGAATCAAGCTCCGGCGGTAGGGACCGGTGGTCCCCCGGGAGGGCCGTCCGGACTCTTTACCGTTTTCGATGGCGACACGATCCGCCGAGGGGAATTCACCTTCAGCATTGCGTATAGCAACTACGACCGGGATCCGGGCGACGTTGATATTACGGAGATACCTCTCAGCTTTAACATTGGGTTGAATGACTACATAGAGTTATTCTTTCAGACAACTGGGTATCGTGGAGTAAAGGTTAATAACCCGCGAAACCTTTCGAGCTTTTACCTGCCAAACTCTCAACTTTACTTTGCAAATGGCGTGCTGGGCAGCGGGCCGGCGATCATCCTGGCCCCGGAAAGGGTCAGCGGCACGGGTGGCATTACGGGTCAGGTCTTTCGTCCAGCGTTTTGTCCGGCTTGCATTAATCTCTTTCCAGCCCTGGGACCCCTCGGCGCAAGGACTTCGTTCTTCGTCGGAGGCCAGCCGTTTGTGCAGTTTCCGTTTACCGGCGGAGTTGGACCGAACTTCGGTCTGACCGGCAACGCAATTGCCCCGCCATTCGTAAGCCGGCTGGGAGCTCCCAGTGGAGGCACAAGCAACTTCGGCGGCGCCGCAAGCTTTCCTGGTGTGGGGTCAACGGTCGGCAGCATCTTACCGGGAATCGTCCTGAGCGTGCGTACTATTCCAGCCAACTTGACGTTCAATACTCTGATAGTTCCCGATTTGTTTACGGTTGCGCCGGCCTACTTGCCGGATGCGCCGTTTATCAATCGGCTCTACGGAGAGTCTAGCTGGAGCACATTCCAGATAGGCGGAAAGATTCGCTTTACTGAACCAGACAACGCACTGGGCGTGGGAATCATTCCATTCTATCGCTGGCATATGGATAAGGGGGACGATTTTAGCGGCTTCAATCAACTGCAGCGTGGCGCGAGCCCGGGTGGCGATATTGGCGATTTTGGCCTGATTGGGTTTGTTGGTGGACGCCTCAGCAAGCACTGGAGTCTTTCATCAAACTTCGGGTACATCCTCAACAGCAATCCAAAGGATCCGAACGGTTTTGTACTGCTTGACCGGCCCGATGAGTTGCTCAGCGGGATTGGCGTCGATGTAGCCGTCAACAAGCATTTCCAGATCATTGGTGAAGTGCGGTCGACGCATTATGTTGGAGGCCGTACGCCAAACGCTTTCCAGAATAATCCGGTTGAAGCTTTGGGAGGCGTGAGAATCTTCCCACGACGTTGGTGGGGTATTGGAGGCGCTTACCGCCGCCATCTGAATCCGCAGGATCAGGATCACTTCGATCCTCCACTCCCGGTTGGCTTCATACCATCGGATGATCCGCATGGCTTCATGGTTCAATTCTGGGCGGGCCACCGGAATGCGAGAACGTTGCCGCCGCCACCGAATGTTGCGCCAACCGTTTCGGTGTCGGCATCTTCGGCAACAATTAACATACCATGTCCGACTGGACCATCAGTCGAAACATGTACTCCAAGTCCCAACAGTGAGGTTCAGCTAACCGCTGATGCTCGGGATCCGGATAACGACACGTTGCTGTATACATGGTCAGTGACCGGAGGACGTATCTCGGGTGATGGCCGGGTTGTTACCTGGGATCTCTCAGGAGTCAATCCGGGAACTTACACGGCTACCGTAGAAGTTAACGACGGTAATCAGCACACGGCGAATTCCTCCACTACGGTGACGGTGGTGGTTTGCGAATGTGCGCCGCCGCCATGCCCAACAATCTCGGTTAGTTGTCCGGCTGACGTCGAACAAGGTGCACCGATAACCTTCAACGCTTCCGTTGGTGGTGGTCCGCCCAGCTTGACGCCGACCTACAACTGGTCAGTATCGGCGGGTACCATCACGAGTGGTCAGGGAACGTCATCAATCCAGGTTGATACCGCCGGATTGGGTGGCCAGACCGTAACCGCGACCGTCGAAGTCGGCGGCGTCGATCCTGCTTGCGCAACGAGGACTGCTTCTTGCTCGACGCAGGTTCGGGTGCCAACGGTAGTCGAGCCGGTAAAATTTGATGAGTACGGCGACATCAGATTCAACGATGAAAAAGCCCGTCTCGACAACTACGCAATCCAGTTGCAGAACCAGCCCGGCGCCACGGCAACAATCATTGCCTACGGCACGTGTGAGGGTCAGGGTCAAGCTCGAGCCGACCGCGCGAAGAATTATCTGGTTAATACGCGCGGCATCGAAGCGAGCCGGATCACGGCAATCGACGGTGGCTGCCGCTCTGACCTGACGGTTCAGTTGTGGATCGTGCCTACGGGTGCTAGTGCTCCAGCGGCGGATACGGCCGGTAATATCGAGCCTTGTCCTCAGTGTCGAAGGAGAGCCCCGCGCCGCCGCGGTAGGCGTGGCGCCGACGAGTAGACTCTAAACCTCGCGTCATGCCGATTGACGCGAATCTTCCGAAGTCGGGCGAGTTCTTCCTGTGAGAATTCGCCCGCTTCGCTTTTTCTGAGCCCGAGATGTTATACAACTGGCCTGTGCAAAGTTGGCATCGTATCGCCGTCGGTGTACTTGCCGGGATACAAAACGGCAGAAATTAAGTTAAACTCTCCTGACAGCCCTCGAGCTGTGGGTTAAAATAATTCGCATTTGAAGGATGGTTCATAAATTGATGAGACAGATCACCTGGGTCCTGGTTCTCTGTTTAGCGGTGGCGTCGTTCGGTCTGAGCTTGCCGGCAACGGCCGCCGTGAACGATGCGGCTGACCCCGCGCAGTATGCCAAGGACTGGCATCCGACTGGCCCCCCCGGAGGTGACGTGCGCGATCTGGTCGTCGATCCAAAGGATCCCGACCGTTTTTATTTTGGAACGCTCGATGGCCAAATCTATACTTCCTCCGATGGCGGTAAGCGATGGGAGTTGTTGCACAACTTTAATAGGCCGAAATTGTTCGTTGATCATATCCTGGTAGATCCCCGCGACTCGAAGACTCTTTATGTGGCCGCACACCGACATAAGGAGCCGGGCGGCTTCTTCAAATCAACTGACGGCGGTCGTAAATGGCGCGAGAGCCCTGAACTCAAGAATGAGGCGCTGCATTCTTTGACCCAGGCGGAATCGAATCCTGATGTCCTGATTGCCGGCACGTTCAATGGAATCTTTCGCTCCGACGATTCGGGCGATTCCTGGAAACCGCTTCCCACTTACAACACCCCCAATTTAGTGCACGTGGAATCGCTGGCGATCGATCCGCGCACCCCGGACATTATTTATGCGGGCACGTGGTGGCTGCCGTTTAAGTCGGTCGATGGCGGCAACACCTGGAAGTCAATTAAAAATGGCATCATCGACGACTCAGATATTTTTGCAATTAACATCGACCCGCGAGATCCGAATCACGTCATTGCATCTGCCTGCAGCGGTATCTATGAGACAAAAAATGGAGGCGAGAACTGGCGCAAGGTTCAGGGTATTCCCTCGCAGTCGCGCCGCACCCGCGCCATCCTGCAGCATCCTTCCGTGCCTGGACTGGTGTTCGCCGGCACCACGGAAGGCTTCTGGCGGTCTGAACGGGGTGGCGATGCCAACTCCTGGATGGTGACCACCTCGAGACAACTGGAGATCAATTCGATCACTGTCCACCCGTCCCGTCCGGAGAACGTTTTTATCGGAACAAACAACTACGGCGTGATGGTTTCATACGACGGCGGTAAGAGCTTCTTACCCACCAACGCCGGCTATAGCGGACGCTTCGCTAATGTGATCGTGGCCGACCGCGAAATGCCAAATCGCATTTATGCAGCTACCATCAATACCGCTACTGGCGGAGGGTTTGTTTTCACCAGCAATGATAACGGTCAAAGTTGGCGGCCCTCGATGCGCAATATGCCTTCGCGCCTGATCACCTACGCGATCGTCCAGGACGCGGTAGATCCGAACATCATCTATTTGGGGACGAATCTGGGCGTCTATCGTTCCCTCGACCGAGGCGCGGCATGGGCTCCCGTCTGGGCTCCGGGGTCAACCGTAAATGAACCAAAGAAGGTTCCTTCAGCCCGCGGCCGAAAAGCCTCACGTTCCAAACCAGCAGCACGCTTACCCAGATCCGTATCTGCCCGCATGTCTAATGAAACTGTACGGCTGGCGCAGGAAGCCTTGATCCGAAGCGGCTATAACGCCGGGACGGCTGATGGAAAGTTGGGAAGTCAGACTGTAGTGGCGCTCAAGCGATTTCAGGCGGATCGGACACTTCCGGTGACTGCCAAGCTGGACGAGATTACTCTTGCCGCACTTGGAGTACCTCTGGCCGGCACATCGTCATCGCCGGATGCAGCGGCTTCCGCGTCATTGATTTTGACAGATGCAATCAATGCATTGGTCCAGATCGTAGACGTTGAAACCGGTAAGCCCATCTTCCTGGCGGCCACCAACAACGGTCTATATCGAAGCCAGGATCCTACCAAAGGTTGGCAAAGGCTTCCCTATAATGGATCGTTCGACTCGCGGACCACCAGCATTTCAACTGTCGCGCGGCAGCCGGAGGTGATCTGGGTTGGCACCGCCGCATCGGGCGTGTTGGTTTCGCGTGACCGAGGAGAAACCTGGCGGCAGGTTGACCTGCCAAAAGATGCGCCGGTAAACACGATTGTCCAGGATCCCCGACGTCCCGACTACGTTTACGTGGGTACCAAGCAGGCGTTTTACTCCTCGCACGACGCAGGAGAAAACTGGAGCCGCAGGGGTGGCAATCTACCATTTGGCGATTTCACCAGCATCGTTATCAACCCTCGAAACGGAGATGAGATCCTGGTAGGTAATGCTTATCAGAATGGAGAGACGGGAGGCGGCGTGTACCGCACGCTGAATGCAGGCAAGACCTGGGCGCGAATTGATTCCCGTGAGAATCGACTGCCGAGTCAGAGAATATGGTCGCTCGCATTCGACGCTCACGATCAAAACACACTCTTCGTCGGATCGCATTCGGCGGGGGTATATGTGGTACCGCGCAGAAGCGAGATTATCGCCGCCGAAAGTCAACAGGTCAGATAAGGTCAGATGATTAGTCGGTGTGCAAGGTTAGAGCCTTGACACATGCTTATTGCGCCGTGTACATTGCCGACCTACCCGGTAAGGCGGCCGGTGAATGTCGGAGCAAGCGGGTGACTACGGGCACGACGGAAATCGACACACATTAAACACTCCTTTTCCAAATCTGAACGGCTCGCACTCCTCGCTTCAGCTAATAACCCGACAAATCGCCCAAGCTAATCAGCCAACAGGCCGCTTGAAGCACTATCCGCCAATCAGCGCGGATCGTGTGGCGCAACCGAGTGCGACAACGATCTTCGACTCACTCCGTTGCCAGGGAAGTTACAGGAGTCTGCATGCTTAGTGAAGAACCAGAGCTGAATAACAGCGCCACCACAACCGAAGAACCATCTTCCGGTGAACCGGAAGTCTCATCACCGCAACCATCGCTGCAGGCGGCCGCGCCACAGCAAACTGCCACAGCACCGACACGCGAGGCCGTCGCCGGTGGAGTGGAGCCCGAGGACGAGGAAGAATCCCGCCCCGCGGGCGATGTCGACTTTGGCCAGGTGTTGGATCAATGGGAACAGGAAAAAGCTCCGTTGCAAGAGGGCGAGGTCGTTCCTGGTACAGTGGTGGAAATCAGTGAACGCGGTGTCGTGATTGACTTGGGATACAAGTCCGAAGGCATCGTTAATCCGGCTGAATTTACTGAATCCGGTGCGATGACGGTCAAGCTGGGCGACCAGGTTGAAGTATTGATCAAAAGCATGGAAACCGCCGATGGTTTACTGGTTTTGTCACGCGCGGATGCGGTCCGCATGAAGGCCTGGGACGATCTCGAAAAAGCCTACCAGGAAGGGGCCAGCGTTAAGGGGCGAGTCATGGAACGCATCAAGGGCGGACTACGCGTGGATATTGATGGCATCGCAGCGTTCTTGCCAGGCTCCCAGGTGGATGTTCGGCCCGTTCGCAATCTCGACAGCTTGCGAAACCAGGAAATTGAAGCCAAGGTCATCAAGCTCAACCGTAAACGGTCAAATGTGGTGCTGTCCCGTAAGGCCGTGATCGAAAACGAGAATGCCGGCCGGAAGGATCAGACGCTGCAACAGATCGAAGAGGACATTATCGTTGAGGGCCAGATCAAGAACCTGACCGACTATGGCGCTTTTGTTGATCTGGGAGGCGTCGATGGTCTGCTTCACGTTACTGACATGTCCTGGGGGCGACTACAGAACCCAAACGAGCTTTTCAAAGTTGGCGACACCATTCAAGTCAAAGTGCTCAAGTTTGATCGCGACCGCGAGCGCGTTTCCCTGGGCTATAAGCAGTTGTTGCCCGATCCGTGGTCGAGCGTAGAAGAACGCTTTCCGGTGGGCGCAAGAGTGGGCGGGCGCGTCGCCAGCGTTGCCGACTACGGCGCATTCGTCGAGTTGGAAAATGGAGTCGAGGGGTTGGTTCATGTGTCGGAGATGAGCTGGTCGAAACGCGTCAAGCATCCGAGCAAGATTGTCAATCCCGGCGACACCGTTGAAGTAGAAGTTTTGAGCGTCGATCCAAAGGCTCGTCGAATCAGCCTGGGAATGAAACAGATTCAGGAGAATCCATGGCAAACGCTTAATGAGCGGTATCAGGTGGGTACACGCGTCCATGGCCGGGTAAGGAACCTTACAGACTTTGGCGCTTTTATTGAGATCGAAGATGGAGTTGACGGACTGGTTCATGTTTCCGACATCTCCTGGTCCAGGCGGATCAAGCACCCCAGCGAGATCTTAAAGAAGGGGCAGGAGATCGATGCCATCATCACCAGCATCGATACCGAAAGCCGGCGCCTATCACTCTCGATTAAGGATCTCGAACCTAACGCCTGGGAGAGATTTGTTACTGAACATAAGCCTGGCGATGTGGTGCGCGGAAAGATTGCTCGCTTTGCGAACTTTGGAGCATTTGTCGAACTGGACGACAACCTGGAAGGCCTTTGCCATATATCGGAGCTTTCAGAAGAACGTGTGGCAAAGCCTGAAGACGTGGTTCAGCTTGGCCAGGAATTGGAGTTCAAAGTTCTAAGGATAGATGCAGAGAGCAAGAAGATCGGGTTGTCCGCGCGGTCGGTGGGCAAGGACGAGCCCGTAGTTGACACGAAAGTCTACTCGTCTGAGGCTGGCAGTGGAATGGCTTCGCTCGGTGAGTTAGCCGACTTTGGCATTGGCAGGCCCGAACCCGACCAGGAATAAAACACTGGCAGTGGCACAGACTTCAGTCTGTGGGTTTGAGCAGACAAAAATCGAGTTGCGGGGCTCGCTGCTCCCAACCACAGAAACCCGACCAGGAATAAAACACTGGCAGTGGCACAGACTTCAGTCAGTGGGTTTGAGCAGACAAGAATCGAGTTGCGGGGCTCGCTGCTTGAACCACAGAAACCCGACCAGGAATAAAACACTGGCAGTGGCACAGACTTCAGTCTGTGGGTTTGAGCAGACAAGAATCGAGTTGCGGGGCTCGCTGCTTGAACCACAGAAACCCGACCAGGAAATAAAACACTGGCAGTGGCATAGACTTCAGTCTGTGGGTTTGAGCAGACAAGAATCGAGTTGCGGGGCTCGCTGCTTGAACCACAGACTGAAGTCTGTGCCACTAGATATGCGAACTGGTCTGGCGGGGCTTTTTGCCGTCAACCTCTTGCCGGCCCGCCAGTTAGTATCTTGCTCGGGATGATCGTTTTCTGATAGTGTACCGACGTTTCTTACCTCGCCACTCTGTTACCGTATGCTACTTGATCGCGGACGGAATCTATTCGCCAGGCCAAAGGATCTTTACCTACTTTCTGAGGTGATGCATGACAAAAGCGGAACTCGTTGAAGATGTCGCCCGAGCGGCGGAACTTACAAAGAAAGATGCCGAGCGTCTAGTCGAAATCGTATTTGAGAGCATCATTGACACACTAAATCAGGGAGAGAAAATAGAACTCCGCGGTTTTGGAAGTTTTCGTGTGCGCGAACGGGGCGCTCGCCGCGGACGAAATCCCAAGACGGGAGATCCGGTCAACATTCCAGCTAAGCGCGTGCCTTACTTTAAGCCAGGAAAGGAACTAAAAGAGCTGATCAACGACGAAAGCCCGAAATCTCACCCGGGGTCTGAAATTTCGACAGGCAGCAATTCTGATGAACCCCGCCGACCACCGATATTGTAGGATTCTGCAACTGAGGTAACGAACAATTGGATAGGCTGTGGAGTCCCTGGCGTAACGAGTATGTCGCTGCCGGCAACAGCGCCGACTCAGTCCCTCGTGCGTGCATCTTCTGTCAAATCCAAAGTGATCCCGGCAAAGACGAACAAAATTTCGTTCTGCATCGAGCCCGGTATAATTTTGTCGTGCTAAACATTCATCCCTACATAACCGGCCACCTGATGATTGTTCCCTACGAGCATATTGGGGAACTCGACGCCTCGGCGAAGGAAACCAGCGATGAGCTAATGGATCTCACGAAACGCTCACAGAATGCCCTCCGTGCGGCTTACCAACCGGCAGGGTTTAATATCGGAATGAATCTTGGCTGCGCCGCTGGAGCCGGGATCGCGGATCACATCCACGTTCACATCATGCCGCGTTGGATTGGTGACACAAACTTTATGACCAGCGTGGCCGCGACCCGCGTCCTTCCTGAAGAGCTCTCCACGACATACAGGAAGCTGCTTGGCAAGTTCTGATCCACAGATTCCGCAGACAGGCGAAATAATAAGCAGTTGGGCTTTCAACTTTTGTGCTCGGGGCTTTGTGCTTTGTGCTTGGAGCTTTGTGCTT